>Ga0247780_1000346_pt1 | contig 46063 bp, 48 predicted proteins | sample UWRJL079202R5_FD_179927 | JGI IMG/M metagenome (GOLD analysis project Ga0247780, IMG submission 179927) | Plant litter microbial communities from Arlington Agricultural Research Station in Wisconsin, United States - UWRJ-L079-202R-5 | ecosystem: Environmental > Terrestrial > Plant litter >...
TGCAGGCGGGGGAGGTGGGCGGGGGGTATCAGCAGCAGCAGCAGCAGCAGCAGCAGCAAGGGGGAGAATATCAGCAAGGGGTGAGAGGTTACGAGCAGTCGGTATCGCCGCAGTCGGGGGGAGGAGGGTATTCGGATTCGGTTGCGTCGCCGCAGGGGGGTTTTTATGCGCCGCAGCAAGGAGGGCAGAGGTAAGCGATTGGGAAAAGGTGACGTTACCACCTCGAATTATGTGTCAAGCGAAGGGGAGTATATACCAGGCAAGGCAAGGGCATTCAGCGATGGAATTCTTTGGTGATATTATTTTTGGGTTATGGACAATGTTGGATATGGTCAACAGCCATTTGGGAGGAGAGAAGAATGGAATTGGAAGGATGTATAAAACAGACAGTGTTAATAGAAATAGCTACAGACGGAGTGGTCGACAGCCACCATGCAGTTCCCCCACACCCAAAAACGCCCCTATCGATGATTGGTCTGCCATTCGCTATGTTTCCGCCATGTGATCCGAGATGTCGTGATGCCAATGCTGATGCTGATTCCGATGCCGATTGTATGCAAACCAAGTGAAATCAAAGATGCCGCGCCGAAAGTATTCCTGGGTATCCAAGCCCATCGCCCCTGAACCATGCCTTCAATCTATATACGAATCCCGCAAGTCCGACAAAGCCTGCTCAAACTCAGCAAGCGAACCACCCTCATGAGCCAGCCTGTATTGGTGGAACATATAGGAGAACCTCGCGGCAGCGGAAGAGGTTCTGAAGTCCCCAGGCAGGTTGAGAAAGTTCTCGGGCAGGTCGTCTTGCTGCCGATGCCCATCCCGCAGCCAGTTCAGGTCATCCGCCAACAGCCAGTCGCAGACCAGCATCGCCACTCCCACCTCCTCCGCGTTCTCGTCTTCCTCGTTGCCATCCTCCTCCTCCTCTTCCTCGTTGTCATCCTCCTCCTCCTCTTCCTCTTCGCTATCATCCCCCTCATCACAACACTTCACACAAAAGCCCGGCGCCCTCCCCCCCTCCGCAATCAAAATCGCACAATCGGCCGCAGCATACTTCTCATCGCCCTCCCCCCCAACCGCCTGTCCCACAGGGCGAATCGGGTAGTGCACGGAATGCTCGCAGTCCCGCGCCGAAAAATTGCGCCGGCACACGGGGCACAAGGGCTCTTCGGGGAAATCGTCTTCGTCTTGCAGGTAGATCCCCTCGTCTTCGTCGTCGCAGCCGGTGCTGAGCTTCCAGATGATGCCGTGGCAGGGCGCGCAGAGCATGTGTGTGCAGTGCAGGGCGACCGCGGGGGAGGGGTTGGTCGGCGAGGAGGAGTTTGTGTCGGAGGTGGGGAGGGGGGTGATGCCGCCGATGGAGAGCTCGGCGTAGCATACGGGGCAGACGCCCGTGGGTTCGGGCTCGGAGCGGTCGGAGCGCAGCCAGCGCCGGATGTTGTGGAAGCAGTGTTCTTCCGGGCGCGAGGGGGCGACGGTCGAGGGGCCAGCGCTGGGCTGGGCGACGATGTCGCTGGCCACCGCGACTAGGTCTGCGCTGTGCCGGGTGATGACCGGCCGAGCGGCGTCCAAGGTGGCAGAGGGGATGGGCGTGCCGGCACCGAGCGCGGCCTTCATGGCTTGGAAATCTGTCAGGCCAAGCCGCGATACGAGCGCGGACTCGAGCGCGATAATGCGCGCGTCTTGAGACATCACGGGGGTTTTGTGAAGGCCGAAAACTGAGGGCTGGCCGGAAGGTGAGGGATTGGCAGGGAGATTTGTCTGACGAGGACAGTCGAGCTTGTGATGGAAACTTTAGAAAGAGTCGGAAATATCTTGGTGTGTGAGTGATGATGTCGAAAACAGGAGGACTCGAGACCAGTCGGAAGGAGCGAGAGAATAAATAGGTGGGCAGGAGGGATGTTGGCACTGCGGAATTTTTTATTAAGTTTGGTGTACGTCAAGGTTCTCGACCTGAGTTCAGGTAGCATCAAGGTTGGATTATGGGCTTGGTGGGTACATGTATTGGACATCGGTGGATTCTATGGAACTGAGAAAGGATCAGTGGCAGGGCAACCTAAAACGAAAGAAGAGGCAAAGCGTATCAGTCCGGGTGTAGGCGCGGGCCGAAACCATCGACAACTCTGAGAACGAGAAGGCAACTGGGACGGTGCTCGCAAACTACGGCAGCTATAGGGAAGGTTGGAGTTGGAGATCCATTGCAGAGCTTCTGGAGACCAATACACAGACTGGGGCCCTCGAAATATGTCTCAAGCCATCGCAGTCGGCTCAATGACAACTTAAAAATTGGTACTGAATTCTCTCTCCAAAGGCCCACAACTCACGCCAAACATTGCCATTTAGATTTTCAAATTACGTACAATCAGACACCTGAAGACCACCTGGACATGACAAGATCAGGAGAGTTGGTTGGGCTTGTATCAAATCAAGTGCAAGTCCATGGTGGTCTCAGGGGGTTATCCGCACCCAGCGTCGTTTCGTATTAGATGGAGGGCCCTCTCCTGTTAAATACATGTACATTGTCCTAGATCGTACTGAGGTAAACAGGATAGATCATATGACACGGCATGACACAGTGTTATCTTTGAGTCTTTGGCAGCTAACATCTAATTCAAGTTTCTGGTGACATACCATGACATGTACTGCGTACACTCCCACGACACAGGCTGCCATTCTCTCCGGCGCGTCATCCTCTTTACCTACCAAACTGTGTATAGCAATGAACGGGAGAAAAACATAGATAGCTTACATGTGCAAGGTCAGAAAGCTCAACCGGGCAAGCAAAGATTGGAAAACCATTCTTTCCTGTGACTTGTATTCAAAGTTCGACGCTCTCAAGGCTGGCGCCGTTGGGCCCATCCCTCCGAATGCTGCTTCTCAGTCTCCAACTCAGCTCCAGTTTGAATCCGATTACTATTAGAGTGACATATATTCTAGCCCCTGGTTCCGCTCAAGGAAAGCGGCATCTTTCCAACACGTAGCTACATGTAGGCAAGCAGCATATCAGGCAGCACCCATCGCTAACACAAACCCCTACTCCATCAATATCAAACAAAACTTCTGAATCAGGGCTCTAGAAGATTGCAACATTTATTGCCACCTTTCAATGCCTGGTAATCACCCACGTCCTTTGCCCTTCCTTCCCCCAGGCAAAAAAGGGCCCCTTCAAATCCCCACTTCGGCTAGTTCTCCCCGGCCCGCACAGCCGGCCCGGCCGCATGTCAGATCTCTCTCCGACCGGGTATCGAACCCCGTGCCGACCAGCATCCGCATAGTACATCATTTCGAGGCGACTCGCACCTTACCTGCCTGACCTATGCTGCCACCCGTATCGAGTATTGATTGATTCTTTGTGCCCTCCCAGCATAACATAACCTCACTGTGCTGCTCAGCTTCATTGACTCAACTCAAACATTGGACTGGAACATGGCACCCCCTGCACAGCTCCCAACCCGCAGACTGGGTACCAATGGCCCTGAGATATCCGCCATCGGCCTCGGCCTCATGGGACTAAGCACCGCCTACGGATCCGTAGAGTACCTACACCCCTTCTACTACCCTCCTCTTTTTCAGAGCCTAACACTTCCAGCGCCGACGCCGCCCGCCTCCAAGTCCTCTCCCGCGCCTGGGAGCTAGGATGCACAAACTGGGACACCGCCGACATGTACGGTGACAGCGAGTCCCTCCTCGGGAAATGGTTCGCTTTGTATCCCGAGCGGCGCGCCGACATCTTCCTGGCGACCAAGTTCGCGCTGCGCTTTGGGAAGAAGCTCGATGGCAACTTCGGTCTGCTGGTCGATAGCTCGCCTGAATACTGCCGGCAGCAGTGCGAGGCGAGTTTGAAGCGGCTGGGGACGGAGTATATTGATTTGTACTATGTGCATCGCGTGGATGGGAGGACGCCGGTTGAGAAGACGATGGGGGAGTTGGTCAAGCTGAAGGAGTATGTGGAATTCAAGCAATGGTGCGGAGAGTTTCAAGTGATGTTTGGTGCTGATGCGGAAACAGGGAGGGTAAGATCCGCAACATTGGCATATCCGCTGCTTCGCCGGACACGGTCCGCCGTGCACACGCCATCCACCCCCTGGCCGCCTACCAGGTCGAGTACTCCCCATGGGCATTGGAGATCGAGGGACCCGACGGGAAACACATTCTGCAGACGTGCCGTGGGCTGGGCATCACCGTGTTTGCGTACTCACCACTGGGCAGGGGAATCATGACGGGGCAGATCAGGTCGCCCGACGACTTTGACGAGACAGACCTGCGGCGGAAGTATCCACGATTCAGCGCCGAGAACTTTCCCAGGAACCTAGTACTGGTGGATCGCATGAATGAGTTGGCCACCAAGAAGGGGTGTACGCCTGGTCAGCTGACTATGGCATGGTTGCTTGCGCAGGGGGGCGACATCATTCCGATTCCGGGAACGAAGAAAGTCAAGTATCTGGAGGAGAATATTGGGGCTGTGAACGTAAATGTATCGGCCGAGGAGGAAAGAGAGATTAGGGGTTGGATTGACGAGCTGGATTTTGCAGGCGTACGAAACCCTCCGGGTATGTTGGACGAGTTCAACGACACGCCGCCACTCTGATTTTGACGAGGCTGGGCGATAAGAGTGAAGGTTTCTTCTGTTGTATCGCCTCCTCAACTGACTTTAACTCTGCTTAAACTGTTGTCTTTGTGCATGTCGGGGGTGATCCTTTCGAACGTCCTGCCAACCGCCGGTATCGTTCGACCACCCACCTTGGTAGTTGCAGGCAGAGCGATGCATAGCAGGCCGATATTCCGTGTCCTTGTGCCTGTCAATGGTGACCCTTTCGTAGATCCTCTCACGCCGGGTATCATCTCCCCCTGCCTTTCCACCCCCTTCCCGCGCCTTATATACTCCCACCCTCCTGGCTCCCCAGTAGTTTCCTCGCCCGATCAGCCGCAATATCGCACATGGCCTAGAATCCCTGTTAGCCTAGTCCAACCATCAAGTCCAAGCACCACACAGGTATCGAAGCACAAAAGAAGAAAAAGGAAAAAAAACTCACCTCAACCCCCTCCCTCTCCTCCCCCCTAATATCCCCCCTCTTAATCCTCCCCAACATATCACCCATAATTTCCGCCCTCCCCCGTCCATTCACAAAAACCACATACCGCAACCCCGGAAACGTCTCTTCATACACCCTGTTCAGCCGCGCCAGCATCTCCGCCTCCTCTTCCCCCCCACTCTGCAGTTTCGCCTGCTCGGCCGCGCTCTGTGCGCTGAGGGTTTCTTTCTTCGGTTCGCCCAGGCGCGGGTGGGAGGCGAGGATGTTGTGGAGTTGGGTGGTGGGGTTGGTTGTGGTATCGGTTGTGGTTGTGGTGGAGGAGGAGGAGAGCGCGAGGTCGAGGAGTTGAGCGCGGATGGCGGCGATGAGGGCGTCGTAGGAGGGGAAGGGGCGGCGGAGGGTCGGGAGGGCGAGGACGTGGAGGGCGGGAGAGGGCTCGAAGAGGAGGTCAAGGGTGGAGGTTAGAGTTTCGTCGGGGAGGGTCGGAAGGGAGGTTATCGCGGGGAGAGAGAGCGGAGTGGTTGGGTTGTGGTGGGGCGCCATCTTCGATTGTTGTCTTTTGTTGGAGTTGAGGAGCTGCTTGGGAGGTTCGCGAACGTGGGCGCAGCAATTGGCGTTGAAGATTGGGAATTAGGAGTTGAGAGAGCGAGAAGGTTGCGGCTTTATCAGTGTCACGGCCTCAAGATAGGAAGCTCTCGAGAAGGTGGGTCTAGTGTGGTGGGGGTCAGTGACGTGACACGGGGGTCCCAGCAGTGTGGCACGCCTGCCGATCTCGAATGCGAGGGTGGCCTTGTGCCTGCTGCAAGTCGCCGGGATCCGGTCTTGCGCCCTGAGACTTGTTCCCCAGGTACATCTACTTGCGATTCTGGAAGCTACGTACTTGCTGGCTGGGCTGGCTGGGTTTCGTCGCATCGGAATCACGGCACTGTCTTCATTTCTCGTCGTACCGGAAACAAGCACGGGTGAATGCCGCAGCGTACTGCGGCGTTAATTCTCTCCGTTTGACACGGGCAACGGGTATCCACTCTGGCCTCGGCCGGTGCCGCGCGACTCTCGTATCTCAACTATCACTCACTCTCTCTCTCTCTCTACAACACCAGTTTTGGTCCCTTGTCAGCATCTACATTTTGACGTTCCCCATGCAGTCCCACCCGAAATCCGCCCTCCTGCAATGCGGATAAGGAGAATGCGCGACCAAACTTTTGTAGCACCACTAATGCGTCCACATGCTCCCGTCCTGATCATGATTAATTCGTCAGTATGCCCGTGCAACCCGATTTCTTGCCATCCTCGGACTACGGGCTCTCACCCGCTCAGCACCTCGCATTCCAAGGGATGCCGTCCACATCATCCAAATAGTCCTCGTAGAGTTCCCCAGCGCCCTCGTCGTCCGAGGGTTCGCATTCACCACCGAAGATCAGCCCAAAGTCTGTATATACGTCGTCCGGCTCATCGCCGTACCGACTCTCGTGCTCTGACGTCGGAAATGCCACGCTATCGTCATCGAGATCATCCACATCATCAATATCAATTAGAGGCCGCGTCGTCCGGAGTTCCGGAGACCGCAAAGGCCTTAGCCGAGGACTAGGCGAAAGCCGCCGAGGGGGTCCTACGGGTTCGGTTGGTCGTAGACCAGCTGGGGATCCAGGTGGCGAAGCTCGAGCCTGGATTCGCGCCCGCGTTAGGGGCAACAGAGGTGTCTGGAGAGGAATGCGGAGCGTTGGGGTGGGTGGTGAAGGCGGACACGATTGCTGCAGTGCCGAGTCCTCAGGGAACCGCGCGTCATCTGCCGTAGCTGTCTGGTTTGGCTGCAAAAGCGCAGTATCGGCGGCGGTTTCGGCGGCTTCTGGTCCGCCGCGCTCCTCCGCCTCGGAGCGTAAACGAAACCGAAACCGGTTGATCACGGCCGCGCGCCGCATCATGGAAGAAGGGCTCGCTTGTGCCGGGCCAGCGCCGCTCAGTCGCCGCGCGGCAACCACGGCCGCGAGCCTCAGAAATCGCTTGTCTCCGGACGCTACACCTTCCCGGTTGAGGATGTGTGTAGCGGGAAAAGAAAACGGCTGTGAGAGGCGTGATGTGATGAACTCGCGCCGAAGACGCCGCTTCTTGCTCCCCAACGATGCAGTGTCGAAGCCGTCAACATCAGTATCTGGTCTCCGCCGCTTGAGTGTCGGTCTTGGAGGGGGTGGCAGCTTTTTGATCGGAAATGTCAGGATTTCTAGGCCCGCCGTGATTTGTTGGACAGGTGATAAGGCTAGTAGCGGAATCGTGACAGCGGGGGGGGTTGCCAGTTTTCGTAGTGTGGTAGATGCCGAAGCTAACTTCGTCGATGCTGAGGTCGGTCCTGTGGTCCCGTTCAACGCCTGGTTTTGCGTCTGCGTCTTTGGTACCACGGATGGCTTCCCGATAATGTGAGGTGACTGGCGATGGGCCCTCCCTGCCCTTGAGAAGTCGCCCAAGCATTCATTCAGCACGGGGAGCGCTGCAACTTGCAGCAGAGCGGCGCCGATGTTGAGGCGCTGCGTCTGATGGAATCGACCGTCGTGGAGCGGCCATGGCCCGTGCTGTTCGAACGAACTCTGGTTTCTAGATTCGAGTTGTAGCCCCATTGCGTCAGACATAACTCCCGGCTCAGCAAGAACTTAAATATCCACCAAAACCCTCCTTCCTCAGGTGTTTCCGTGGGCGTCGTGTTAGCAACGCATGTTGGCGACTTGGCAGAATCCAGGGGGAGGTAGGTTCGTCTTCTTATCACTGGAGAAGAGAGGTTGCAAAGCGACTCCAATGTCAAGGTGGGAGGTCGTGACCGGCAAAGGACGTGACTCCTACACGCTGTCTATGATGGACACAAGCTCGAGTCAGAGCTCGAACCATGCGCCGGGTGGTAGTTCAAGGTCCTAGGCCGAGCAAGTGGAAGCCGAGTCGAAGGTCTTCAACAGCCAGGGGGACCGGATGGGTTAAGAGGGGGTGGCAGCCCAACACCAGTGCCAGATGATTAGGGCGGGACTGGGCCGGAGGCGGCCAGAGGGGGAGACTGCTTGGCTGTCCCACCGGGAGCAAATCCCTTGGTTCTCGCTTCTCGGGACTAGCCACGGGTGATCCAAACCAGCGGGAAGAAGGAGGGGAAGAGGAGGTGCGTCGATCGACAGCGGCAAAAGGTGGTACAAGTATGGAACGGGCGGCGCTGGAACAGGCACGCGCTCTATTTATTCAAGGCGGACAGGCCAAGGACAAGACTGCCGGGATCCGGGGTGAGGTGACCAGGAGGTGACAGGCGACAGACGCAGCAAGCCAGGACCAACCGGGCAGCGTCCAGCCAGGCGGTGTCAGGCGGGGCGGGGAAGGCTGGCGATCTGGCTCCGAGACGCACACCAAGTCGGGGGTGGGAAGAGGGTCAGCAGCGGGCTGCGTCTAATTAACTGGGGAAGCTGGAGGCCGTGGCGTGGCAGCCTCCAGAGCCGTCCTAGCCTGACGAGGGCGACAGTGCAGCCCTAGTGCGGTCTAGCTCGAGCAGGCGACAAGAGTCGTTTGTGGTGAGCAGCAGCAGGATCACAGTCCGGGGTGTTGCGACATGGGGCTCATCTCGAGGAGGCAGACGACGAGGCAGGCGAGGCTCACATCAGGCAAACAGCGCGTCCCAACAAGAGGCCGTGAAAGCTGTGCGCTGGTCGCGCTGCTCCTCGAGGTCGCCAGATGGAGGTTTCCGGGCCTATGAGCCGCCGGCGGTGGTGGCACTGGCTGTCGCGTGGGTTTCGCAGAGCGCCGGCGAGGACTCGGCGGAGGGGGGCACGGCGAGGTCAGCAGACGACCGACGGGCAGCGAACGGGCAGGCAAGCAACAGGCCGATCAGCAAATTCAGTCAATGGTGAGCGAGCCGGTTGCTGTGGGTGAGGGTGAGGTGTCTGCCGCAGCAGCAGCTGCTGCTGCGCTGTGCTGTTCCGCTCGATGCGCCAGTCCAGTGAGTGCCGGTGCCAGTGCTGCTGGCACCGCTGCTCAGCGCCGGAAACAGGCAGAGGAGCAGGAGGCGAGGTCAGCGGAGGACCAGTTGCAACTGTTGCTGAGTTTCCATGTCGTAATCGAAAGCACAACCCGTTGCTTTTTGAGTGTTGCAGTCAAAAAGGCGGACCGGCCAGAAAGTGCGACAACTGCTGGGCCAGGACAGACCAGTCTGCGACCCGCGAGTCTGCGACCTGCGGGCTGCGGGATCATGGATGCGCAAGAGGACATCCCTGCAGACGAGGGGAAGCCCCTCTTTCGGCTCTTGCGCTGTTCTGTTTGGACAATGGCTGTACCCCCTCCTCCTTCCCCGGAAATTCTCCACCCCCCCCTCGGGCCAAGACGAGTTTTCGAGAGTCTCCTGTGGTGCTGCACCTCCTTGTCGATATCACACCCCAGCTAAACACGCTCGCCCGTTGGAGCACAGCGCTGGCGCTGGTGCTGGTGTTTGTGGTGGTCGGATTGCGTGCATCGCGCCCTTCTCGCAGCTTCAGTCAGCTCATCAAACGCTGGCGTCCTTTTTTCGGTGCGATTCGGGTTTTCGTGTCCTGGCTGCTGCTGCTGCTACCAGGCTTGGCTGTCATTTTCTTTCGATGCGTCTCATGCGTTCGGACCCTGGACGATGGATGCAGTGGCAGCGATCGGTACGTCCCTCGAGGCAAATGAGCTCGACCACTACAGAACCTGGAAGGCCGGCCTCGAACGCGCAAGCGCCTCAATTTTTGCGCGGCCCCTTCGACACTGAGAGCAGCTCAATTGTCCCGCACCGCACCGCAGGCGCACCAACGTCTCTCGGCCTACCCTCAGGTCTCACTCGCTCCCAAATCAGCCGTTCGACGGTTCCTCGAACCCCATTCGACGGAAAAGATCACGGGGTGCTCAGGAAAATCGCTGTCTCTCGCCAGACTCGGCTAGGGCCAATTAAAATCGCTGGCGAGCCAACCCTTTTCTCCCCCTCCAAGCACCCCCCTTTGGATCATCCCCGGGCCAGGGTGTGCACGCGTCCAACACGGGGCCCTGAGGAGAAGTGGCTTTTGCCGACGTGACACCGCGTCTCAGCCATCGTCATTTCGTCGCTGGCATATCCGTATTAGCATCAGTCTTCGTTCAACAGTTCGTAAAAGAGTCGGCAGGGCGGAGCAGGGAGTAACTAACGGGGCGGGAGGAGCGGTGCCAAGTTGCGGTCCCGACGGGAGCGAGCACCCTTCGCGGATTCCAGCCAGCGCCAGCTTGGATTGACTTGCAAGCTCCCCCGTCGACAACCAAAGTGTTGAGCCCATCTTCAGTCTCCAGTCAGAAACGCCAACGCATCTGATGTGTGACTGGGCACAAGGACCCTCCACAATCCGGGGTAGGGCCGGGTTGGCCCCTCCTTCACCGCAATCTCCTCCCTCAGGGAATCCGGCGAGGCTTCGGGAGCCGCCGAGACACCCCGGCGCCACCGCTGTCAGTCAGCAGGCGAAAGGGGGGGTACGCAAATCTCCAGTTCTCGCGATCTTCTGCGCCCCTTTTCTGTGGAAGTTTGCGCGATTTCCCTCCGCAATCCGCTAGTGTCCAAAAAGGAGTTCCGGTCCCCCCAAAATAGCGGTCGCTGTTCCTCAGCGGCGACTATGAGATAAGCTAGGAGCTTTCATAATGGTATCATTAGCTCCGTGGAGGCGTGATCGCCACGGCCCGACCTTGGGTCGCAGCTCGGTCTTTGCACCCTGAAGTCTCCCCTAATTTTGAAACAACTCGAACGCATCAGCAGCCCTGACAACCCAACACCTTGTGGTTTTGCCATGCCTTGAATCCCCTATCGAGCTTACCAGAGGAGCCGCGAGGTCGCTGCACGGAAAACAGCGGCAAGCATCGGTACCGCCAACTCGGATCCTTCTGAGAGACTACCTTAGGCAACCGATGCTACGTCCTCTAAACGTGAGCCCACTGACCAGCATTCGACACTACATCTTCTAAAAGAAGATTGTAAGTCCACCTTGCTCGCTTCACATTGCTACTCCGGTATATTACGCCTGCCTGATTAAGCAGCTCTCCTGGCGTGACCCTCGGCACTCGCCGGACAACGACATGTGGCAGAGACTGCCGGTAAGAAGCCGTTGAGCGGGAGATCGAAGAGCCGCCACTCAACTCGAGTGAGGAAAGAAGCCCCTAGGAACCAGACTACGCTCCCATCTGCAACTCTCCGCCAACTTCAAGCAACTTCTACGCAGGTTCTGTGCTCCAAGGTTGGGTTCGCCCCCCCATCGCGTTGGCCGGTCCAGAGGCCAATACAAGGTACCTCATGTATAATTACAGGACGACACCACCCCAGTGATATCCTTCTCGGATGGACATCTTCAAGGACTGAACGCTGGTATTTGCTTCATGGATAGCACTCCTCTGCACCGTCCTATCGGCTCAAGTGGTGCCTCCCGATGATCAACTTCAAAGTGCCGGATACCTCGCCTCGATTTTCAGACCAGAAAACCCAGAGGTCTGGGTCTAGATGCAGTCGGGACGCAAGACGGCGCTTGGCGTCACAGTCTCCCGTCCAAAAAGGGAGTCCCGAAGGGGCAAAGTCAGCGTACCATTTCTTTGCAAAGTGTAAGGTGGGGGAACCAGGACACCATCTTTTTGGGCCTCACTCGCGGTCTGGCCCGCCAAGCAGACCAAATGACAGCAATGTGCGGTCCTGGTCCTTGGTCTGGCTGCTCCTCAACAAAAGTACATACTCACACCCCCCTTTTCCCACCACTCACGAGGGGCTCCTGCGACGATATCATGTGGAGGTCCTGCAGATGTCGCTCTGCCTTCCATGGAATGCATAGAAGCAAGCCACTCCCACCCCGCAACATTTCAGGAGAGGGTGCTGTCGTCTGTACGGAGTACATACATTAGGGGCGATGGAAAGGTCCCAACGTCTAAAATGAAGGGGTCACCCTGGCGCAAACGGCGTGCAACAAATTCTGTGTCTCTGAAAAGATGCCAGCGCACACGTGTTCGGCACACGCCTCAGTAACGCCAGACTTCCACTTGACTCTTTTCAGTGACCGAGACGCACGCAATCCGGAAAACCGGGAACGACAGTCATCCAAACAAACCACCAGGTGTTGTCAGAACCATCTGTCAACGGGGCGCGGAAACAACGGCAGGCGAAATTGCTGCGATGTGATCGGGTGCGCCGTGATGCACCACACTCGATGGTTGTGGTGGTCGCTGGTGGTGTCTCAGGACCCTGCGGGGGGGGGTTGGGTCGGGCTTGCTGCGTGGGGGACTAGGGCGGTTTCGGGCTGCAAGTTGACATCCTGCGATGAGCGAGAGGTAGTTTGCCGCACCAGATCTTGTTTCTCCGTTAACTTTGAGGGATCTGGAAGTGGGAAGACTCTAGGTGCGCTCAAGGCCATGGTAGGTCTATGATCCATGTGCTACGGCTCAACGTCGCTCCGGGTGACGCGCCACCTCCTTGGATCTACGGGGCCGAGTCAACGTGCACGCTTGTAAGGCGTTCATGGCTCGACGTCATATGATGTATCGAGATGAAGTGTCGAGCGACTTGCGCGATTGGCTGGGAGTTTTGACTGTCGGTATCCTTTTCGGAGATCCGGCGCCATAGCCGTCGGCTTCCCGTTCAACGCCGCTGTATATCCAAGGGGCTCAAGCCCTTGGGGATGGGCTCTGACTGACCGAGCACCGGTTTAGGAGCATTAAACCGTTCACGGTACCGACAGGTCTATGGCCATCAGATGACATTTTCCGAGAGGATGGCATTGAAAATCAAGGAAACTGGCTTGATACGTCTAGGCGGTGTGTAGTCTATGCTCTCATGTCTTGTCTTGGACTATTTAGATCCATTGCTCTACCGTGAGATGGATTCGGAATTCAGGCCCTCCCGTCCGGCAACCCTGACGCCATGACCCAGGTCGCAGTCTCCCCCGAGAGTACATCTTCTCATTGGACCCTGGCCCATTAGGTATTAGATTTGGAAAGCACAGCCAACTCCAGAATACCAGGACTCTTGATACCGATGATCCGGAGGTCCGCTACAGCTTCGAATTACAAAAGACACACATGCTATTAGAACTGCCTAGTTAGGTGAAGTACCTTGGTTGCCTCATGGGCTGCCAGTTTATCTCATGAAAAAAACCATCGCCGTTCCACAAATCCATATTCGTGACTGTCCCACAAACGCTTCAGGATGCAATAATCTGTGCTGTAGGGTACGCGGGGAGCATTTCGAGTACTACGAATTATTTGCAACAACCGCGAATCTGGACAGGAAGTTCGACTCTCATATCTAACGTAATTGGTTGATGTCGGTTCATCTTCAAGATGCTTCTGAGTTGTCAGAGACCATGACTTTTCCAATCCATCTTGTCTACCTAGATGTGTGCACAGTATTACCTGGTTATGAAAGCCATATTCCCCTTTCTGCCGCAGCGATCTGCTGTAGTTCAATTACGCTGTTAATTCATTAGCCCAACTACCTTCCCAGATTCTGACGAGAGACAAGTGGCCGTCAGGTACTATCTTTGGTATTGATGTTGTCCACACATTCCAGTCACCTATCTATCTAATGTACATCAGATATATAAAACTCAAGCACATTCTCTAATTCTCACATCTCTGATGGCGGTAAATACTTATTTCTGTTTGGTACCTACATAAGTTCTGCAAATGATTTGACTAACTGCCAGAGGGAGTGAGAACCATTGATAGAGTCGGAGCCGAAGTATCATCACAAATCTCCCTTCCTAAGAGCCTCTCGGCCTACGCTCATGAAGCCGAGCTCGATATCCTAGGTATTTAAATTTTGGCGGAGTCGACTTTTGGAACATGATCAGAGGTAATTTTTAAAATCAGCCATCGAGTCTGTCAACTTCTTCCTTGGGAGCATGGGCATGAATAGTCCTCAGACTCGAATTTGGCCATCTGGGAGGTACGTTGCCTAACACAGTCAGTCCTAAACAACAATGTAAATTCTCGGTCAAACATCGTGCCGAAGCAAAAATCCGCCTTGTTCATAGTTGAGATAGAGCTTGATATTCCGCGTTGGTGGTTTCGAGCAATACGTATTGCTAACCCTGACTTAAACCCAGGGTTATGTATGTAGTTCGTGAACTTGGCATCAGGGGTCCGTGTAGGGTTGATCCCTGTCCTGCCTCGGCAACTCTGGCGGGTGCGAGTGCGACAAAGCGTGATAAGCCGTGCCGACGGACGATCCCGACCTCCGACTGGCTAAACATAGCCAATGCCATATAAGCGAAGGTAGCTATTGTAGATTTTGTTGCTGACATTGCACGCCATCTTTAGAACTTCGTTTTGTTGCTCTGAAGCGCTGTGTTGGCCGATTGAGAATCCGTTGAGAATCCGGAAGCTTGCCAACCAACAACAGCCGCCATGGCCGCGCGGGCCGACCCCAGGCTGTCCTTCCAGGAGGCATTAGAGCTGGTGAAGTTGCCCTCGCAAGATGGCCCGTCAAGCCAAGCTCAGCGGTTCATGGCAACACGGGCTGCGCATCTTCCGGGCGTCGAGATCGAATTTAGCATGCACGTGGCAGCATATGGCGGCCACGTGTATGGCCAGGCGGCTCTGGCTGCGTGCCGAGCGTTGAGAGAGCTTGAGGACGAGAAAGGGATGAAGCCATCCGAGAGACTGGGTCTTCACGTACGCCGCATGCCCCTCCACTTCCATCCAGAACTGCCTCTAATGCGGCACAGACAATCCACGGCTACTTCACCCGGGTTGGACACACGGATAGGCCCTACATCTACGATGCCACTCCCCTAACCTTCTCTCGCAGCTTCAGCACATTCTCCGTCGTGGCTCACCAGCCGGCGCAGCCCAGCACCAACCCACAGGCCCGGGTTTCACACGGCGGCTTCTTCCCGCCAGAAGATGCCTCTCTCCCAGCACTGCCCACTTGCTACGCATCGATCTGCTCGTTCAAGTCAGCCGAGTCGCACAGCAAAGGCGCTTCGATCCAGGACGAGCCAGCACAGAAACGCTATGCCTCGATTCTGGCGAGCCGCAAGCCGCAGGACTGGCCGCCATCACCCATAGTCGACATCGACGGACTAATGGAGGTAGAAGGCGCCGACCAGGTGGGCGTCTTCCCCGTGGTCGACATGAAGAAGGTCGACATGCGGGAGTTCAACAAGGACAAGCCCGTGTACGAGCGCGTCGAGCTGATCCTATACCGACTGATCAAGCCGTTGCCGTCCGATGGCACCGATGGGTACGACGCAAACGCACATATCGTGGCGCATGCCTTCACGGTGGACCGGAACGGGCTACTCATGGGAGCAAATCATCTGGGCTTCGGCTGGTCGCTGGGGAAGGCGGCGAGCTTGAGCTACAGCCTCGTGATGCATGTCAACGCCGAGGAGTGTGTGATGCGTGATGGCGAGGACCAATGGTGGATACAGGAAGCAACCTTCCCTCGCGCGGGCGCCGGGCGGGGCATCGTCATGAGCAGGATCTGGAGTCCGGACGGCGTGCACGTCGCGACCGAGTACCAGGACGGCTTGATCCGCGCATTTGAAGAAAAGCCCAGCAGAGAAAAACTTTGAGATAGCCAGCCGTCGAATAGATTGTAAAGATCGAATAGATTTACATTTCCCACTCCGCGTTGCAGAGCGAGCACGAAGAGGAAAGTGCGAGGTGGATGTTCAGATTCGCACCTGAAGGAGGCCCCACGTGACCAATCACCTGAAGCATTGACCGCGCTATCCCCAATCGGGAAAGGAACTCGAGTAGCTTGGTTGCTCGCTTGCTCGGCTCCAACGTCAATCAGACCATTTCTCAGTCTGCAGCTCCCTCTCCTCACAACACAACCCAAGCTCCTCAATTGCACGCCGCCACCATGTTTCTGCAACGCTCCGCCGTGGCCCTCGCGCGCCGCGCCGCCATCGCGCCCGCTTTCCGTCGCAGCCTGGCCACCTCGGCCATCCGCCGTAAGTCGCATCGATCCGCACCCGCCCGCAAAATTCGAGAGGAGGAGCTCCCGCAAAATCTCGCAATCTCGCAATCGAAGCTGCTCCCAGCTCCGCTAGCCCGCCCGACCTCGCCAACTCCCGCTCAATTGCGGCCCCCAAGAGCCTGACTGACTTTCTGATCTGCTAGGTGACGCCTCCCCGTCGACCCCGTCGACCCCGGCCGCCAAGGTCAAGGCCTTCCACGGTAGGACCGCCCCCGAGCAGATTGCGTCATGTCCCGGGACCAATTGGCCCGGGCTGGAACACGAACGACGAGACGGAGCTGACAATGGTTATTCTGAGCTACAGAGGTCGAGAACCTCGATGACCTGAGGGGCCCCGGAGCTCCCGCTGGCAGCGTGCCCACCGATCTCGAGCAGTCCACCGGTCTGGAGCGTCTCGAGATTCTTGGCAAGATGGAGGGCGTTGATATATTCGACATGCGGCCGCTGGATGCCTCGCGCCTTGGTATGGGAACAACGTCCGATGATGGAGAGGGATAGAACCTAGGGCTGATTGTGGAATAGGAACGGTCGAGAACCCCGTCCTCGTTCGCTCCGCTGGCGACGAGCAGTATGCTGGCTGCACTGGTGTCCCGGCTGACTCGCACAACGTCATCTGGCTCGGCGTGCGTTCCCTCTTTGTCGATTGAGGGTGGTGGATTATGCTGATGAGATCTCTAGATGTCCCGCGACCGCCCTGTTGAGCGGTGCCCGGAGTGCGGCAGCGTCTACAAGATGGAGTACGTTGGCCCGGCTGATGATGACCACGGTCACGGTCACGGTCATGGCCACGACGGTCACGGTTATGAGGAGCCCAAGTCTTTCGCCAACTACGTTAAGCCCAAGTACTGGTAGATACGTGGTGGCGGTTTGAGGTGGGGGTTCGGTATTGTTATTAGAGAGGGCCGCCTGTCCGCGCCTGTCCGCGGCGTGATGAGACGGAAGGCGACTTGTAGAATACTCGGGGCATGCAGACGAGCTGTATAGAATTCTTCTATGTCTCTGAGCTTTGGAATTATGGCCGGCCTTTTCGAATTGGCAGCCGCCGTTGTTACCCAGCGCTGTGTGCCTGGATGTTTTGGCTCATCAAAATCTCGACCAGCAACTCCGCTAGTGTAGACGACGAGCCATCGTGGTTGCGACCCGCAGACCCAGCTAAGCTGAGAACGTACTACAACGTCTGTTCCGTTGGAGCCCAAGCATGGCCCCATGCTCTACCAAATCCGGGCGCGCCATCGAGCCAACAGAGGGACTTTCTTCTTGACGTAGCTCCCTCGCACCCTCAACCCTCATCATCCCCAAAGCTCAACTTGACCTTCTTCGCCTTCTTTTTCCCCCTCGCCTTGACCTCACCCGCCTCCTTCTTCTCCTTTAGCCCCGGCGCATCATCAACCTCCTCCTCGCCCTGCCTCGCGCCCACAACCCTTCCAACCTTCCTCTTCTTATTATTAATATTCCCCCCCGCTCCAGATTCTGTCCGTGCCTCCTCCCCCCCTTTTACCTCCCCTTTCCCCCCTACATCCCCATCCCCCTCGCCACCTTCTACTTTCGTCTGAGTAACCTCCCCGTCCTTCCCAACCGTAACATCCCCCACGACATTCCCCCGGTCATCAACCACCAGCGGCGCGTCCTCAGCCTCGGCGCTCCCGCTGCGCGGCTTGGCGGGTCGGCGGCGCCCTGCGAGGATGGCGTCGGGCCCGTCGAATTCCGAGGGGGCGTTCTCGCTCCGTAGGCGGGCGAGGAACGGCGGGAGGGAGGTATTGTACTGGAGGTTTTTGGGGGTGATTTTCTGGGACATTTTTGAGTGTGGCGTGCTTGCGTCGGCGCTGAACGAGCGAGAGAGCGCTGGGTTGGGTTAGGGATGCGCTGCGCGCTGGAAGGTGTCGGTTGGTGGATGGACTCGCGGAGGGCGCGTGAGATTATTGCGAGCGGTTCTGTCGCGGTGCGTAGAAGAGGAGGATAGAAGGTGACCAAGAGGTGTTGATGAGGTTGAGGCTAGAATTTGTTGGAGAAGGACGGAGGTCGTGTCGCGCGTTGACCCCGCCTAACACAACCCGCTGCAGGACGCACTGCAGGGCTGAAATGGAACTGTGGGGTCAAGGACGGTCCCGCAACCGCCAAAGCTTACACACACGGAACACGCATCGATAGTCAAACTGGGGTTGGGGCAGATTCTTCATATTACTTTTCATCCCATACTACTGTTGAGCAGAATTCGTCCCGAAAACTGTGACCACCTTGACCAGTTTTCTACCCGTGCTCTCGTTCACGCCACGATTCCTGCACAGATCGACCACTTTCCGCTTTTCTGTGGCGCAACACAAATCTGAGATACTTCCTGGGTTACGTGGTCCACAGTTTCGCGGATTGTGTATGAGAAACCTGGCCGGACCCAGTGAGACGAGCGTTGCAACGTCTGAATGGACCCGAGCTTCAACCGTTTCACAAACGGTGCAGATATCCCTCAGGCTGGAACTTCTGATTCCACATCAGAATGCTTCCGTGGGAACTCTCGAACTGCCAGAAAACCCAGCAAGCCAGGATAGTGTCTCGACTCGTATGCCTGCCCCCAAGTTCATGACGCAAATATTTGAGCTCGCAAAGTTTTAGCGCATAGGAACCCCTCGTGTAACTCTGCGACTCTGTTAGGAACTATTGGTGCAGAAGAAATCGGGAAGGAGTCACATACCTGAGAAGTCAACCCCTACAGCTCATATATCCCATCCAAGCAAAACAGCATCAGCAAACTTCCTCCATATATGATTGGAATTCTCCAAAACCTAGCCCGCACCCACGGTCTAGCGGCACCCCACAGAACATTTCTCGACAGGACGGCTCGCTCTTGGGCCACCTAAGGCTTCGCGATTCCGCGGTATCAAATCTCAAGCTGTGTTGAACCAGCTTGTATCCCCAAGATTCACCAGAGTTGGTCAGCCCCCAGAGGTAGCCCTTCTGGCCAAGAGAAACTCGACCATGCCAGTCTGACCTTGCTGCTTCGCGAGCTCGATCACATCGTCAAGGGCACCCAGCTTTTCGTACATCGGGACCATCACGTCGGCGATAACCCCCGACCCAATTGTCTCGCCAAATGTCCATAGATCTCGGAACCACAGGCGCTGCTGGTGCTCCTGGGGGCCTTCGGTGATCGGTCCCCCGGCCAGATTTCGGGTCGCAAGCTTCAGCATATGCTTCACGTTCCTCTTTTGCACCCGCGAGTCTGCCTCCAGGAGTAACTGGACCAAGTCACCGCGGTTGGTGGTCGCAGCATATTTTAGTGCTGTATGTTCATAGCGATCTTTGACATCAGGGCGAGCGCCGCGTCTGAGAAACATGGTCACGGTACCGACCAGGCCGCGTTCGGCAGCTGCCATAAGTGGTGTTACCCCGGTGTTGTCTGCCCGGCCTAGGCTGTCAGAAAAGCTTGACCACGAGGACGGGGAGCTGTACAGCTTCTCGATAACCTGCATGGTGAGGTCATCAGCGATCGAAACGTCAGAAGCCCGCCAGTCTTCCGGGGGTAGTTTGTTGTCGCGCTCCAGCCGATCCCGGCTGCAGACAGCGAAAAACAAAATTGACTGGCCCTTGTCTGTCAAGACATCAAGGCTAGCTCCATGTTCTAGGAGAAGGGTGATAAGCCCAAGGTCGCGCCGGAAGGCGGCAAAGTGCAAAGGTGTGGTTCCTCCAAATGCTGGAACGTTCGGGTCTGTGTCGAGATCGAGGAGTATTTTTGCCTGCTCGCTATTGCCGTTGATTACCGCCATGTGCAACGATATGGACTCGTGGACCGGCTCCTGGGGAGTCGGGGGGAGGTCGTATACCATTGGACCGCTCTGAGACACAAACCCGCCGGTTTCGAAGTGAGCGTTTGGGCCTGGGCCAACAGCGGTTGCAAAAGTGGGCTGGTCAGACCAAGAGCTATAACCGCCAACTGCAGCTTGGTCCAAAGAAGGCCGAAGGCATTTAGAGTTCCCAGGCCCCAAGCTTCGCCAAGCCCTGGAAGAAGAAGGAGGTTGCGATAGTGCAAAGGTCCAGTCGTGGCCAGGATCAACGAGGGCTTCGTGAATGGCTGAGGTATTTGTTCTAGGCTGAGACTGAAGTTGTAAGCCATACATATCCTGTGGCAGCAAGTATGTGGGAGAGAACAGTGGCCCAGTGTCGGCAGGTTCGGTCCTGGGAAATTGGGTATGGGTACTGCTCCCAGTCTGGTTCTCGAGTGGTGTTGCGGAACACGATATGAGAGCAGGAAAACCACCGATCGCGTAATCTGTTGACATATCTGGCATCGGGCGGCTCCATATAGGATCACTAGCAGCCGTGGGAAGGCTTGGCGGATGTTCAGGAAGCCCCATCTCGATAGCGTCTATCCCATGTGGCCCAAGATCGGGACTGCTTGCAGCGGGGCTGGTGGTATGGGACACGTCGGTGACCATCGGCAGTGCACGGACAGAGTCCTCGGGTTCGGGTGTGGAGTACCTGACACCAGGTGGTGTTGTCACTAAGGGAGAGGCCGTAAGCTTCTTTCTCAGAAAAGGTAGCGAGGTCAAGGCACCTTCACCGTCGAGACGGAAGTTAACGCCGATGTTGTTGCGTTTTGCAAACCGGCATAGTTTCTCCTGTCGGACCTCGACTCCATGGCGAGTGAACCTTGTTTCCTTGTTGATACGGCGCCGGCTTCGCTGTATATGAAGCATTACCTTCATGTCATCGGTTTTGATGTTCTTCACGAGGCCCCATGTCTTGAAGTACCTCTTGTACTGCCTCGCGCTGGCATGAGCTTTAGCTTGGGGTTCAAGAAGTGAGGGTGTTGATGGGAGATTAACTCTGCAGAAAAGCCATGAGCCTCGCTCATTGTCTTCATCACCTCCGGGAGCTCCCAATTTTTGGTCCAATAAAGATCCACAATCGTCTTTTTCTGGGCAGCCCATTGAGTCGGGCCGGGAGGCTGCATGTTGAAAGAGCGTGGGTGTGGCGCGCCGTGGTTGTAGAGTGAGGAGGACCAGACCACTGAAAGGCGGCACAGAATGCGGCGTAGGGAGTGTCGAGACAAGACACGGTAACCCCTCTCGACGAGATCAAAGGGCTCGGGCCCGTAATATAAGAGATATGCTGAAGCAAGTCATGGTTGTCGAACGGATCCAACGGGCATACCAATAAAAGCAGGAACCCTTGGGCGCCAGCTCACGGGGGTGCCAGGTGCAAGTCGTCGGTGTATGCCAAAAGGGTGTTGCCCCATCAGCGGGTTTCTGCCACTTGCAGCCAACTCACTCGGCGCATTGGCGGGCAGAAGTGAAAAAGAAGCGGGAAAGGAAAACGAATCGTCAGAGCCATCGACAGGACAGGGTGTAGTACCGCGATGCTGAACATCCGAGTCTTGGCCTTGGGATTGTCTAGCCAGGTCAGCGGCGGGACGTGCAGTGGGTTCCCCGAGGTGGGAGGTGGGCTCCCGTATGTAACTTCGTACCGGTACCTAAGGTACTCGACATGCACAGCTGCGCTGGCGGACCCGGGGAACAGGGAAGACGAGTCCCTTGAGAGTGATGACAAGTCACTTACCAGCCCCTGCTACCGCGGCGCTCCTGCAAGATGGTGTGTTTCAATCATGGCAAGCAGTCAGTCATCAGCTTGGGTAAGTGCTCGGGGTCTGCTCCGCACGATTTCCGAATCCGATGGATTCGCGGTCTCGCACGTGGGGGCTTGTCGTCCTTCTGCTCGGAACACAGCCCTCGCCGGCCGGGGAACTGGCCCGGCAGGACCTGAGCATGACGGGCCAATCAAATAATTGGTGGTGTTGGCAAATAAAATTGACGCGTCCAGAACGGACGACCATCCAGAATGGACGATCATCCAGAATGGACGACCATTCGTAATGGACGGCCGGCCATGCAGGACGGGCCGGGAGACGTGGAAGGAGGCGTCTGATGCCTCGATCGACAGCCGCAGACGCCTGGGAGGGGCCGCAAAATATAAGACAGGCCACCGCCGGAAGCAAAGGAAGCAATCCGGATGCTCTTGTGAAGACAAAGGTGACAAACCCTTGCCCTGAGGGCTGACGGCAAGGCTGAAGCGGTAGGAACATCTTGCCTGCCTGCTCGGGAGCCAATCAGGCGCGTGTATTGAAAGTGGGGGCCCCATTTCGCGTCACTGTCCAAGGGGAGGCAACGACCAGGGTCGTGTTACCGAAAGCCAGCTGGAGGTCGTGCTGTTTAGAATTCCATCTCACTTGGGATGCTTCGATCACTGCATCTAGACTCGGTCCATCGATCGCGTGGGCATCTCGGAGTCCGCCTGAGCCACGCAGGGCTCGAAATACAAGCAATCTTACCCCAGAGGTTCGATGTCATAGCGTGCTCTCCAAGGTCTGCTCACTCCAGGCGTCCCGCACCGGCTCGGCATCCCCCGCTTCTTCTTCTCGGGCTCACTTTTGTCACATCCCAGAACGCTGAGATGAAGGGTCTTGTTCCTCATGTGTTACTGATCACGGTTAGCGCCGCAAAAGTGACATTGCCCACCGGCATCGTTCCGGGCAACCACCTGGGCGAGGTTCTTATCATTTCCTTGCTTGTGGCGTCTGGCCGTTTTCGTCAGCGCGGCTGTCTCGCAGCAGTGGGGTCACCACCCTCGAGCAACCACAGCTCCTGGCTTATTGTGCCGTCGTACTGTGCGAGCAAGATATACAAAGCCCTCAAACCTAAACCTCGCGTTTTGCAGACATCGCGACAACTGCTCCGGTGGACCATCCCGGTCCTTGTCGATCATGGGCTCTCAGCCCACCAGCAACGCTTCCGTGCATCGGGAGTATCTTTAGCTGAGATGAGGGGGTGCAAGTGACGCGTTTAAGCCTCTTAACGGGCCAGCTCTTGCGCCAGGGCCGAGGCCGACACTCCTCGTCTGTCCACAACGTTCGAACCCCAAGCCACCTCACTCTCACCGAAAAATATAACGCACCATGGGATTGGTTCTAAACTCTTTTAGCATTTTGCTACTCTTTTCCATGCTGCCAATGACTGCAAGCCAGCAGCGAACCACGCCGCTCAACCACATATCGGGTATATACAATGGGCTTCCATACCCCGCCCGCCCGGAGGCTAGCCCCTGCATTACTGGAGATTAGATCTCCCTCCTTGTCCCTCGTAAATTCTTCAAGCTACCGAGAAAAGGAGTGGATGGCGAAGAAACCGCTAAAGCGCCCATGCTTTCCCGCTCCATGGTTGGTCCTGACAAGAAAACAGTGAGGGTCAAGACCACCGGGACGAGAGAAGAGGATGCCCCCCATCCGCATGCTGTACCAATTCAAACGCACCGCCCTATAGGTCAAAGAAAACATGCGTATAAACCCCCCATAAGTCAAATACAAGAAGTGCGGAAAATTAATAGCCACGGCATGGCCAGAGAAGGGGACATATGGGGAAGATTTGCCCGCTCGAATGCTCAAGAATAACGAACGCCTCACAGCAGAAGGAGCCCGGCAATCCCGACAATGACGGCAAGAGCACTGGCACCTGTCCGTTCAGCGACGCGGACGCCACCGCTATTCCCGCCGGCCGGCGCGTTGCAGTTTTGGGTAAACCCGGTTGTCGAGCATCCGTTGTTGGTCGCTCCCGCGCCGTTGCCACTTTGCCCGTTGTTGTTGTTATTGTTGCCGCTGCCGCCACCGGGAACTTGGCCAGCGGGGGCCGAACCACCAGGGACGGAATTGACCGTATCGGGGTGGCTGCCGTCATCAACGTCCATGTTGAGTCCGGTACCCGAGAGACTCTTCAGCGTCGTTCGTTTGTCGCTATCAATGACCGTGTTGTTGGTTGCCGCAATGTTGTTGTAATAATACGATTTCTTCTGGTTCGTGCCCGGGGCGTTAGGAGCGTTGAAGCACTCGACCTTGACTTCGCCAAAAGTGGCGAAGTAGTACTTGTTGGCCTTGATGTCGTCGCTGTTCCAGTCGATAACACCACCAGCCCAGTCAATGGTGCCCTGCGCATTGCTCTCAAGGCCACCAGGCCAAAGCGAGATCTGCACACGGGAGGGCGTCTGCGGGAAGTTCCACTGTTGGGCCGTCGCGTTCCAGGTCTCAGACTTCTTCTTTGTGCGTTTGACCACGCCGTCAACCAGCCAGTTGATCTCTTCAGGCGTCCACTTGATCTCATAGTCGTGGAAGTTGTCGTATGTGTTGGACGATACGCTGGAATTTCCACCGTTGTCATCTGTGCACTGTGTTAGATCAGAAAGCCACATCCTGCCACCAACGGAGCTTACAGTTGGTAATTCCCTGGAAGTAGTAGTTTGTCTGCACGTTGCCCAGGTCTGTTCCCACCCACTCAAAGTCAATCTCGTCCTTGACGTCGCTGAAAAGGATAAAGGCCGTTACGACACCCTTCCCCCTCGAGGTCTTGATTTTCGCCTTGACGTTGCCGTACCACATGTATGTCGTCGTCGCCAGTACTGTCCCTACAGACTTTGGCGGCATCGTGAGAAGTGTGTTTCCGCCGTAAACAACCGGCTCGCCTTGCCCGACCCAGTCCACCTTCTCCGCGTCGCCCAGATACTGGTTGATGTTCTGGTATCGATCGAGCGAGTCCATTTTATACGTCTTGTCCTTGCACACGGGCGCAGGTACGCACGAGTCGAGCGAGAACGACATGCGGGGGTCGCAGCCGCCGAGGCAAAAGGCGCCAACGCCGCATTGATTGTACTCTGCGATGCAGGGTCCCGAAGGTTAGCAACCGGCGCGCAGGGACCAGCATGTGAGCCGCAAGTTGTGGAACCAAGCTGTCAAGAGAAACTTTGGTGTTCGGATGACTTTAACTTACGAGAGCAGCAGGGCGTCTCCTTGGGACATTTCTTGTCCAGCGAGCATGCTTGCTGTGCGAGAACGCCGGCCGCGCCGAGAAGGGCAATGCCCAACGGTAAGATCGATCGAACCATGGTGCGCGACAGCCTCGCAAAGGGTAAAATCCGATGGTGGTCGTACAGGTTTGTTGTTGTCGTAGAGAGGGGGTTTGCGCTTCTTATTTGAGCGGGCGCGTCGGCATGCGAAGAAGTTGAAGTCAGGCGGGACGAATCCGGTTTGATTCACCCTCGTCGGTCGGGGCTTCCTGGACGCGGTCGTTTATGCGTACCGCGAGAGAAGCGAAGCTGCTGGAATGTCCCTCCAATCGGCAGAATGGACCAAGTTCCAGACCTCCCAGTAGAAACGGCGGTCGTAAGCTGCGCAGCCCTGTGAAAGTCACCAGGGCGATGTTCGACAGATGCGGGTGAACGACTGCTGGGTGTGTGATCGGGGACACGGTTGGTTTTGCGGGAATGAGCGAGAGTGACTTCGGTTGTCGGAATGATCAACGGAGCGAATGGAAGAAACGGAGCGGTCGTAACGAGAGGAGACCGTAAATAGGTAAGGAGGAACTGTTGGAACAAAACACCCCGACAAGCAAATGGGGGGAGTTCGAGGTACGTAGGTTGGTGAGGAATGCAAAAGGAGGGAGCACAGCGCGACTGCAGGTGGAATGTGCCTTATTTTAGGTGGTAAGCGGATGGAAACAAGGCTAGAACGGGCTAGCTGGAACCGTCGAGTTGCAGCACTCCACTGACAGACGGTCCGACAGGCACACAGGTTCGGCTAGGAACTGACAATGACCATTGACAAGAACCCTGCCGAGGTAGCGGCGACCCGCGAGAGCCTACTCGGGTCTGTGGCCGGTGTGCCTCGTATCGAGATTGCTGGCTCCGCCCGCATTGTTCATGCCCGTCCCACACGTAGACTGCTCTGGCCAACGTCTGCTCGTTGACTTTGTTTCGATGACAGGCGTCCCGCTTCAACGTTTATATCACGCCCATCATAGACAAAATAAACAGAATACGAATTCGAATGGGTGGTGGTCACTGCCGTTCCCGCTTGCGGCGACTGCGGCTTCAATATGTCTTTGATTGCGTGCGCAGTGCCAAGGGGGCACGGTTGTGCGGTTGCCCTTCCCCGGATTGGCCAGGGCTGTGTTGAGGGGGTGGCTGCCGACCGTTCACGATGGGGATGACGCCACAAAGCCCCAAGCAAGATTTTTCCTACATCGTTTTTCTTGCACCGGCGATGCGGGCCATTGTTTGCATCTTCTCATCTTCACTGTTCTTACCCAACTCGTACAGCTTCCAAGCATCCCCCCGTATTGATGATCTTTTTGGGCTTCTGCGCTGGAGGAAACCTGCGGCGATGTCTCATCCGGCTCAATTCCTGGCATAATTGAACTACCAAAAACGGGGACTGTCGGCCCCGCGTTATGCATCGCCTTGTGCTGTGTTTCCATAGCACAGTCACCCGGTATTTTCTCGCCTGTCTAACGCGAGAGTTAGCATGTAAACAGGCTGCCCTCTCCAGTCACGACACCTCGACGCAGGAGACTCACCGAGAATAAAAGAGAAAACGAAACAAGAAACTCTTCGAAATGCCACAATGTGTAACTTCGCCCTCCCTCGTACGATCATGGCACGTGAAGTATGGCAGTGGTGCGCGAGGTGTTGGAATCCCGCAAACAGCATCACTGACAACTGCGTCTGGCTGCGAAACCTGATCCAACACGTGCCCAACTCGCTCGCCAGCCGTTTCGAGTCGCAGATGCAAAGCCCTGAGACTCAACCGTCGCACCACATTGGTCCGTCTGCCGAAACCAGACACCTCGTCACTGTGTCTGTCATTCTTGGTGTGGATATTTATGGTTGGCACACTCGCTGCCGCCGGGATGCCGAAACCTCCGTTATTTCGGTCCGGGTAACTCTACGACCTTAAAGAATAGGCAAGGCCGTTTTCAGTGATACACCGTGACCATCCTTAGTGAGCGCGAGGCTAGATAGTGGAGAAGCACCACGCAGCGCATAAACGTGTAGACATGTCTTGCACCGCAGCTCCATAGCCCTGTCAGCTGTATGAACACTTGGGAGATGCAATGGGGGTTTCTGGTAGACGCGGCTTGGGCTATTCGGAATATCCTGACAATGCATTTCCACACTCTTGTGATGTTGGTCAGCCGAAGAAGCAAATTCCCCAGGGCACCGCCTTTAGCAGGGAACGGAATGATTTGTCTCATAATTGAGGGTATAGCACCTTACTCATGATAACTCGGGCTTAACCATACTCCCCAATTGTCATCGAATCCCAAGGAGATAGATCACAGAAACCGATTCCTATCCATCAGCAGCAAAACCTCATCCTCTCTAGCAAGAGCATCCGACTCTTTGACCCTATCATCACAACATGACTCAAGGCCTCCATAGGCCTAGGGTACCAGTACATACCCGTTGGTGCTGGAGCCTTATCGCACGACACGCGCCACCGGCGGTCACGACATCATATCCGGGGGTGTCTTAACCATAACCCAGCTGTCCAATCCCATCTCTGCGCACCAAAAACCTCATGAATCCCCATAGAAAGAGGAGATGCACGATGCACTGAGCAAAATAAATGACAAGGAGGTCAAATGGGGGTAATAGAAAATACAGCCGGCGACAAAAACCGGCAAGGAAAACGGGCTTTCAGACAGCACGCTGATTAAGTAAATAACCGTGAGGAATTCCGAATTCCGAGTCGTCGGAAACAGCATCGGTTTTATTTTTCTGCGCCAGGCGCCTTCCCGGGAATCTGCAAGTGTTGGACAAAAAGGGGTCGCACATGTGTCTCGAAGCAATCGACGCATGGTTGCTGGTAAACGTAACGGGGGGCGATTATCGTAAAGAGAGCCCGCCTTTGGGGGGGGGGGGGGTTATCCACGGCGACTCCCGATAGCCAGATTGGAGCTGGTAAGTTTCGGAAACATGGACAACATCAACGAAACTATATCTGGCTTCGTCATGGCTCGTGAGGCGAAGTGGATTTATCTACCCTTCGGCGCCGTAAAAAGGTCTGGAAGCCGTCGTGTCAGAAATCAGGACCGATTGCCAGATTGAGAAGTAAAACATACCAGGGAAGTTCTCCTTGGCATACTGTTCGCAAGCCTTTGCCGGTTTGCCAACTTTTTGCCCAATGGTCTTCCACTTGTTATTCTCGTACTCTTTAATGGCGCTGAGGAGGGCTTGGCTCTGTGGGAGCTAGCATTAGCATCCGTTGTATTCGGAGATGATTCAACACCTTGAAGTGTAAGTCATGGGTAGGGATAGATACCTCGTCTTCGGCAAACTCGGCATAATGCATGTCCTGAGAAGCCGTTAGCATGAATCGTTGGCCCGCGAGTTTGTGCTTGGGCTCCACCAACCTTGTACCAATGTTTCTTCACACTGCCTTCAGTTCGGGTCGGGAAAGTCTAGGAAGAGTCAGCATCCCGTGCAAATTAGTGTCGGTCCAGACATTTCTAACCTTGGCAATTTCAGCCCAACTGTTTCCAGCATCACGCATGGCCTTCAACCGGTGCTCCTCTTGCGGAGTCCAGGGAGTATTTGTTCTGCTCTTCTTCGCGGGGGGAGGAGCGGCGACGGAGGTCGCGTCATCAACCGGGGCCGGGGCCGGAGCAGCCACGGGTTGCTGGACCACGGGGGCCGGGGCCGGAGGTGGCTGAGGTTGCTGCTGTTGCACGGGCGGCGGAGGGGCAACCGGAGGGACAACCGGAGCAGGCTGCGCGGCTTGGGGAGCTTGTTGTTGCTGCTGAACCGGTGCCGGGGCAGGAACATGTTGCGGCGCATGCGGTGGTACGTGCTGGGCATGCTGTTGTTGGGGGTGCGGGGCGTGCTGCTGAAGATGTTGAGCGTGCTGCTGCTGCGGGTGCTGAACATGTTGCTGGGGATGCTGCTGTGCGTGCTGCGGAGCGTGCTGAGCAGGATGTTGCGGAGCGTGCTGGACAACATGTTGGGGTGCGTGTTGTGGGTGAGCGGGGGGGTGCGAGCCGGGCGCCGGGCGCTTCCGTCTTGAGGGTGCTGGCGGCGCCGGGGCGGGAGGTTGTTGCTGCGGCTGCGGAGGCTGCGGCTGTTGAGCATGGGCCATGGCCGGCTGAACGGGCGGAGCAGCATGATGCTGCTGGTGCTGGGCATGTTGTTGATGCTGCTGCTGCTGCTGTTGTTGCTGCTGCTGCTGCTGGGCCGGTTGCTGCTGCTGTGGGGCCGCGTTGTATCGGAAGTCCATTTGCTGCTGATCACGCCGAGTCAGGTCGGGCGCCTGCTGCTGGGCGTGATAAGTCTGACTGTACCAGGCCGCGTGGTTAGTGAACGTGTTCTGTGGCGGCTGCTGCTGCATCGGCTGGTGCTGCAGCGACGGCATCGACGTCGTCTGAGGACGCCATGATGGTTGCACGTCGGCCGTTGTCCGCTGCTTTTTATTCATCGCCGCCACGGGGGCCCGAGGCTGGTGTCGGGAACGGCCTGGGCACGAAGCGCCAGGTCGGACCGCGACAGCAGGGCGACGATGTCAACGGGTAACGCGGGCGACGCGGCGACGCGAGCGATCGAGGTCGCGGTCGCAGTCGCAAAGGGGGGAGGAGTCAGGGCGACGGAGAGCAGGACGCCGGTACGTATGTATGTAGTATGTAGGGAAGAGGTAGCGGGTAGGTAGGTATGCAAGCAAGGACGATGTGTGCCCTCGATGCTGATGTTTCTGGGTTCGGCCGCGCAGTTCCCTCTACTCTGCTCCCTTGTTTGCAGGACGAGGCCCAGGGAGGGAGGAGTACATGGGGTACATAAAATGGGGGGTCTGGGACATATGTGCAGGCGCCCTTGAGATGGCGGACGGGGAGGTCCAGTGTCTTGGGGCGACGGGGAGATACGAAAAGGTACAAGGAAATGAGGTACTCACTGGAGGTCATTGGGGTGGTTGGTGGAGCTGGCGTACATGTACTCCGGTATGCCGGTTGCGGCGGGAATCGTCCACTGCTGCATGGTCTAGAGATGCGCCAAATTGTGGTCAGCAAGCGTTTCGCTCCAGGGCCCGGCGCCGGTACATGGATGGGCAGACGGGGATGCTGCGCGATGCGATAATTGACAGATGAAGATGCGAAGCAGAATTGGTGCTGGCGGATGAAAGCGGGCGGGAAGCAAGCGCTGCTGATACTGCTGCTGGTTGCTGCTGTTGGTGCTGCTGATGCCAATGCTGCCTCTGACGAATTCGCCCTGGTGCAGAGAGCAATGAACCCGTCATGACAATCTCTGCTGCGTGGCGACCAAGTTTTTGGGCGTGCACCGCTGCACCAAAACGCGCAGGCAATTTGGAGGCGCCCGACCGCAACAACCCGGCTAGTCGCCGAGGCGAGCGAGCAGCGCCAGCAGCGACACCAGCACCAGGGCTCTCACTCCCCAACGGCGAAAGCAGCCAGGATTGTGCAGCGCCAGCGTCGGTCTCAGCAGCGCGCATTGAGTCCATCGCGACAAAAAAGCGACTCGTCGAGGCGAGGCAATTGAGGGCACGGCGCGACCACAAAGGGAAAGGACACGGCACTTACGGGCAAGCGGTCTCAAGACCAGGGCTGCATAAAATCCCAAACGGCGACAATTGTGGATTGATTTTTTGTTGTTGAAAAGTACTCGCGAGTGACCCGCGGGCGACGACCTGGAAGGCACTTCAAAGACCTGCGGGCAGATGTACCTCGACTGGAGGGAACGGAGGGGGAGGGGGCTGGGGGCTGGGTGGGGAGAAGGATCCTGTGCGAGCTTGTGGGCGAGGTGGGTCGGGTTTTGTGTGCAGGCAGGGTCGTCCGCAAACCTTTCCGGCTGATGAAGCGGGGTGAGTGGGTCTGCTGTCAAGAGCGAGATCCAAGCAGAAAAGCCGCGTTCTCAGCTGGCAGAGCGCACCTTCCGGTCGTTTCTCGCAGCTGTCGGGCCGCCAAGTTCGCCCGACCCTCAGTGCGGCAGATAAAAAGGCGCCAACAAGCGCGGTGGCGCAGCTGGGTGCAAGGGAGCTTGGCTTGTGCCTGCTGACGTGACTCGGCCAGCGGGAGGTCGAAAACTGAAAGAAAGCTTCCGGCTGGATGGCTTTGCTTGCCACTCGATGGAACTGTCTTTTGGCTGATGCTGTTTCCGGGCCTGCACTTGCTGACGGGTTCCGGGCTGCTTGTCTCTGCTTGTTTGTCTGTGGACGACTTGCGAGCGAGCTCTGTCGTTGAGGCTGGAGATTGGAAGGCGTCAACTTAGGGGGTGGTACGTAAGTACAAACCCCTTCCACACGAGCAATCACGGATCCCTGGGTCTGGGTCTGGGCAGAGGCGCTCCCGAGCTGGAGGTCCCAAATTCGTTAGCGATCAGCGGTGTGTGTCTCTTTTTCTCTTGCGCGATGCAGGAGGGGGCTGTTCTGCGATGAGGGCAGACGGAGCGAGGTCCACGGCACTCGGCTCTTCAGAACCTAGACAGGCAGGGCTGACTGTCGCGTGTGCTCGCGTGCGATGAACTGACACCGTAACCGCAACGGCGGGAGCGCTGAGATTCAAGAACGCTCAAAAGACGATGGGTGCCAGCTTCAGGCCATGTACATTCAACAAAGTAGCTCCCAGGTTCTGGGTGACTAGGAAGATGGATATTTTGGCCCGGGCTTGACCTTGTTGGAGAAGCTGGTAAGCTCGGTACGTACAAGCAGAGATGACGGGAGCTAGTAGGGAGGACGGGCCACAGAAGAGCGGAATGGGGTGGGAATCAGAGTTGGGGTGAAGGCCGGGCTGGACTGGGACGGGCAATTGCCCCTCAGTCTGCAAGTACCGAAGTCATCCGTTCCCCGACGCCCTCCCCGCCTTTCTGGAGCGCGGAGTCGCGGACAAGCTGGTCCATAAAACCTCATTTTCCCGTTCTGTGTTCGACGAGATCGTTCGAGCGTTTCGTACCTTAGACAGGCTAATGCGTGCTGGCGCTTTCCCCCGTTTCTCGGGGTCCTCGACCCTTCATATTCCATTTCTTCCCCCCTCAACGGGCTGCAAGTTGGTGTTTTTCACCTACCAAGACCCTCTGGGGCAGGTACCTGCCCAAATGTATCTTTTTAACGAGATGCGCTACCAGCCACCATCCAAAGCACAGACCTTGATCGTTTGCTTGGCTTGGCCTGCGCTCCCAATCCGCCGTGAATCAGCGGTACTTGGGAGACGTGTACAGTACAGAGCGATACATACGTCACCCTGTCGCCCGCTAGCGATGGACAGCGATCACGGCAGATAACAGCACCCGTATTACTACGGGCGCAGAAGCTACGAGAATCGCGGAATCGGAACTGTCATGATAGTCTGACCTGATCTGACCGGGCAGTGGCAGCTTCCTGTCTGAGATGCACTTGCTTGCGAGTCTCTCTGTGGCCGCAGAATTGGCCAGCTCGGGCAAATGTGGGCTTGTCGGCTTGGCAGCTGGCGATAGATTTTGAGATAAGCGCGATGCGGATGAGCTAAGCGGCGTGGGCCATTGGCAGGCGCGCCAGGTGGAGAAATCCAGCGCCCATCACCGCTAACAATCGGCACAATATACAATCAGTGGCATGTTCGGACACTGTGCGATCTCAGAAAAAATCGGCCGGCGGATTTAGGCTTGGTTGCTTGCTGCTTTTCGTATTCGCAGCAAGTTCGCGGGGTCTACTACGGAAGCAGCTTAGCATGCCGTCATCATTGATGATTGATGGAGCCGAACCAAGCGCGTGAACCTGGACGGACGACGCTGTCCCCGGTGGACCAAACGGGCAACGATTGGATGGCAACTGCATCCAGACGCTTCTGCGTGCCGTCTTCGTTTATTGCCCGCTCATCGCCGTTGGATTGCAGTGGTCAAGCCTCCATCCAATTGCATGCTAACTGCTGCCAACTGCCAAGCATCGGGCTGCCTGGGAGCTTCAGATGCACCGTTCGACGCAACGAATCAGCGCCGAGTCGGAGCATTTTCATCTGCCCGCCACAACTGTGTGGTTGATTGTGTAACCTCGCGGCGCTCAAACCCTGTCGAGCTCACCTCTCGCAATGGCATCCCCCAGCATGTGAAATCTCGCCCCGAACCGCAACCTGCAATGCATGCTTAAACCGCAACTGCTAATATTGCCTCAGCCCGCAAAAGCTGCGAAGGAACAAGGTTTGCGTCTGTTCGTGTAACAAACCGAAGGGATTGACGTTGTGTTGGAAGATTACGAAGTACCCTGGACTTGAATGGGATGTCAGTTAGCCTAGAAACCGGGCTCCATGCCTCTATCCTCTATTTAGCCAGCGTGTCTAAGAGCTTTTGTGCATGTTTTCCACGGAGGATGGGCTTTGGGCAGATGATCGGTTCCTTGATAATGACAGCGACAAGATGGCAGTGGCCCATCTGCCTCGACATTGTCCACTGCAACCCTCGACCTCGGTTAGGCACGAAGCCCAAAAGAGGGCTGCTCTTGATGACCGTGGTAATTGCAACACTCTTCGGATTCGGATATCTGCGGTCCTTCGTCATGCCTAACAGAGGCTCGGGGCCCAGGGCAAACCCCAAAGCAGCGCAATATCTCAGAGCATCGATGCAAATCCGGACGATCCAAACAGACGCGCATACGGTTGGTTTGCGTACAATTGTCCACAAGCCGACATCTCAGAACAAGGGCTTCCCGGGTTCGCGAAAGCCGGTAGTCCCGTCTTGGGGCGCACTAGAAAACACCGAGCGCTTGCGCTTCTGAGAGGAAGAGATGGAGAAACGCAACTCACCGGTGACGATCATGCCCCTGGCAGCCGAGAGGGCCCGATCTCACCGGTCGCCATGTTGAGATCGGCTGCGTCGGAACCCGAACAATCGTGATAGAGAACCCGGGTTTCGTACAGGATAGGACCCTGCAATAGCAGGCCCGTGCTGTGAGCTCCTCCAGCGATGTCTTCAGATTGATAAGATCTTCTTAGCATCATCAGACGTGCATCATCAGACGTCTTCGTAGCACCTACGTAGAAGGCGGAGGAGCCAAGCTAGCGCCTTTTAGTCTATCGCATTTCCGTCGACATAGGTAGGTATATGCCGGCGAAGCCGCCATGGTCTGCACAGGGCAGCACACCCAGAGAATCGAGAAATCACCTGTCAGTATCCAAAGCTGCTCAATCTGTGGGAGTGGGTGGCAAAGGCAGCTCTGTGAGGAATGGCAGAGAGAGACCATCATGTTTTGCGGTATTGTCGTGATCTGCCACTGGTCCTGATCTTCTTCTCGGAAAATTGTTCATCACAAGTTTCTGGACGAAATAATGGAAGTCAGGGTCCGGCGTCCGGACGATCGTGATCGTGCTGAAGAACAGAACAGAGCTGCCTGCCAAGTTCATGCTGCTTCGATAGACAAGGCAGCGGGTAGTTGCTGGCACCTAATCGGATGACAGCTCGACGATGACAGCGGGCAGTCGTCAATGGAAGACGATGACAGAGGGCACAAGCGCTGAAACGATGTGGGTTCCAGTTGTGTCAGCTCGAGTGACGGGAGCAGTTTGAGAATTAGCGGCTCTGCAGCCATGGGGCGCTCGCTTATCGCATCTTGCCGTGATGCATCCACCCCCTCCCCTGCCGTTCCCCACCACCATCTCTGACCCTGCTCCCTGGTTCCTTCCTTGTCTTGGCACTCACCGACGACACCCTTTCTGGCTGAAGCCGCAACTTCGAGGGACTGGAACGTCGAGCCAATTTGCTTTTTGCTCCTTGCATGCCTCTTTGCATGGAATAAATCGGCCATCGGGAATGCTCAAACGAATACTCGCCGACAATCGTGCTTTCGGTTACCATCCGATGGGGCATGGCATCCGTCCGGTGTTGGGGTTGTTGGGTTCTTTGCTCAACCTCCGAGGCCCGACACAAGGCAGCAGGCAGGGGCAAGGTTTCGACGGAAACAGAGCATCTGGGCGGTCGGGGAGGAGACGTCAACCTCTCCCCGTTGCAGTCACGTTCTGGTCAAGGCGGTCGACCCCACGTTGATCTGGAGGGCTTTCGTTATGCAAGACTGGCGCTCTTCGTTTTCGCCCCCGCTGACCGGCATCACCAGGACAGGGGTTTGACCTTCCCCCATACGATCTGTCGCCCTGGCCCATCGCGAGCGGTCTTCTCAACAGAATTTCCTTCCAGAAGGACTCGGTCCCTCCTGGCCTCGTCTGCGGTTGATGTGCTCCCCACGCGGATCGCGCTTCGGCCTCTCCGGACGGTTGCGACCCATTCCAGCATCGCTTTGGGTTGGGTTCCCGCAACATTATCACGCTGGGATCTCGTTCTCCACAGGGCAGTGCTTCATAGGCGGTATCGCGCGCGAAAAGATGCTCTGGGATAGGAGTGATCGGACAAACCACGGGGCTAAATGGCTAGAGGCCGAGTAGCCTGGATGCCTCTTGAATTTTTTGTTTCTCTGGTGCTCCTTTCGAGCGAATGCTGCCCGAGTGATATTATCACATATCCATTCATGCGCGCTGTCTCGCGAAGCGCCTCTGGCACCACTCGTTGTGAGTGGCGAGCCTCCACGAAGAACTGTCTGTTCGTGGCCCTAGACGTGTTCGCGTACGTTTTGCAGTGTAGCTACGGTATGGAGATGTTGTCGTGCGTATGCAGCGCATAACAGTCCCAAGAAACTTGGAGACAGGAAACCAGGGGCTGACCATCTTCGCCTGAGCTTCGACTCTCCATTCTGCCCGTGCGGTCTCTCGCGTCGTCTGATACTAGCAACTAACCCCATACAGTTTTCCTGCTTTCATCGGGACTCGGGACGAGTCACCGTCGTAGAGTTTTCCACAAGCTTCTCTCGCCCCAGAGATCCTCGGCATCACCCGGGGTGGGCCCTTGTCGGCTCTCTTTCCTTCCCATGACCTTGTCATGATCTGCCTTCATTAATTTCCTTCTCTACGGCTTGCACGACCGGCCGGATGGGATCCGAGGACTCGTCGTCATCGGAACCGCTTGGCCAGCCAAAAGCGGATTATCTTGAGTCCAGAACTGGACGAAGACGGTACCTGCGCCACCTTGGTTGTCAAGCCAGGCTACTGTAAGAGCGTTCGGCTGGGTCAACTAATTAGTGTGACAGCCAGTGATTCGAGCCAAACGGTTGGTCTGGCCTAATGGCGAGCCCGGCTTGAGTGCATAATAGAGTGAGCAATGTCGTCCTCGTTCGCGGCCGAAATAGGGCAAGATGTGATCAAGGGGCAACCATAAGTCCGGCCACTTTATCGGCAGTTCTAGGCGGCTAGTGATTGTGTACTAGGTTGGCAAGGACCGGCGAAGCCAAGTTCCAGGTTTCCCATGACTTTCCTCTACCGCTCGGTGGCGGCGATCGGGCCTCGCCAAAGGCCGAACGCATCCGGCCGGGAAAGGGGATTAGCAGGGAAGAACTACGACTGTGTATGCTAGACACACTTAGACTGCGGATCAACCAAGGAGAGCAATCGAAAGATGGACCCCAGTGGGGAATGAGTGGGAGAACAGAGAAAGAAAGCTACGACTTTTCGGGGGCCGTAGAGAGAAAATCGGTGAGTATCACCTCAAGTTCCAGGAGGGTAGATCATCGGCGGCGAATCCTGTGATCATTATCATGCTCCCCCCTTTCGACGCTTGTTCGTAGCACCCCTCTTCCGGCGGTCTCGACGGATGGTCTTGTTTTCCCCAGAGGGATCGTCGATGATCGAAAGGCGCCAAGCGGCCAAACCAACTGCAGTCGTTGAGACGAGATGGGAGCCGGAGGCGAAGGCCGGCGGTCGTCTGATCACGGCCATCCAGAAAATTTCTCCCGGAAAGTAGGACGCATCATGATGCTCACAACGGTTTGGTTTCGGTGGATCGGCGGCAATGTCCAATTTTAGAGACAAGGTCGAACTTTGTCACCTCATCGTCGCCGTCGACGTCGGTGACAACGATGACAACGTCCGGCAAACGTTTCGGCTTAGCGCCCGAGAGTGCGGCCGCCTCCGTGTTATATTTCCCCCATACCCTTTGGCTGCTGCTATTTTGGGTGCAATGGCCCAGGGACCTGGGAGGCAGATGGGCGATGGCCAGGCGGCCAGACGACCAACCGTTGCAGGAGCCGCATGCAAGAATTGAAGCAAAAATAGTAAGAATAGGGAGATGGAATGTTCTTTTGAGAGTTGTGGCAGGTTCACGGGGCAGCTCGTCTCCTATTCTCATCCTTACCCGCCGGGCGGGCTTCCTTCGCTGGCGGGCCGCAGAGAGGACGGCCGAGGAGGCCCGTGACAGGAATAGAACGAGTGGCCAACCTCCGTCAATGAACCAAACGCCGCGCAAACACGGCGGTTGAAGCTGCAGCCGAGTATTTCGTTCTCTCCTGGGGACTTGGATCGCCTGGTGCGACTATCTTTGGGTGGAAGAAGCAATGGATAAAGTCGAGACGAGGTTGTTCGTGTTTCTGATCGCTGTTTGGCCGTTCGTTAGGAAGCGCTCTCACATTCGCGGAGCCGTCCTTTGTTTGGCCTGTTTTTCCAGGCCGCCTACGCCAGTGTTCCTATTCTTGGATGATCTGAAAAAAGGCAGATCTGGAGGCGGCGTATCAGTGAGCGGGGGGGGACCGACACGTTGGATATGGGCATCGAGTTGCGATGTTTACGCAACGTCAGTCCACAGCTCTGTCGCCGTGCTTTCAGCGCCGAAACTCCGCTGCAGGTGCTGCATCGCTTGCAAAATGGGATCGGTCGGTTTAGACACCTTGCGCCGCGATGTGTAGCGCAGTCAACAAACTTCGTCTCACGGTTTAGGGCTCAAGCAGGGGCGGCAGCGCAGACAGGATTGTTTCGACACGTGTTTCCTTAACCGTGAGCTGGTGATGGGGGCTGCGTCGCAAAGCCAATTCGAGAATTGAGTTCGCGATGCCCCCAAATGGGGCTGCCAAGTGGGGTGCGTGCGCGGGGTTCTCCTGCCTTGAGGCACGCCCAATCCGGCAAGGGCTGATACATGGCTGAGATTACACCAGCCGTTTAGCGAGTTTTAAGGACTCCAGCCCAGCGACGGAAGCGATCGGAACCTTGCGGCAAGGGGCACCGGCTGGCACAGGCTCCCTGCGAATAGCGGGGGTGCATTAAGGAGTCGATTTTCGCGTATTTGGGCACGCGAGAGAGAGAGGGTCGACGGCAAGCCTGTTTGGAGTTTTGATCAATTTTGTTCGAGGCCCTCGTTTGCTGGCCGCATGGACCGGCAGCCCGCTGGAGAGATGGCACTCGGCGTGGAAATGACGGAATTCGGGAGCCCCGATTCTAATTCTGTGAACCGCCGGCCACGACTGCAGACAGGCTGCAACAGGCAGAAACGACACACAAGGGACCAATGGGTGCGGATTAAACTGAAGGCGGTGGCTAAAGGGTCGTTCCAGCTGCCATCTGCAACACATTGCAACGGCCGGAAAGAAACACACTCATGTTTCAACTGCGAGAATGTCAAACCAAACGAACGGATTGGCTCATGGACGACTCGGGACAGGTGCAGAGACCGCGACCCAGTTAACCCCAAAACACCCCTCGCCCGTCCCCCCACATACCCCTGCAAGAGCCTCAGGTCAAGGGGTTGCAGCCAATCAGAGCCCCTGCAGCACCAGGGCCCGGCTTTGTGACACTTGGGGCAACGACGTCCAAGTGTCAGAAACAGACCTTCGCTCCCTCGTACCTGCATTCTACCTTGATGCGACTCAACGTCCAAACAGCGAAAGCACCGACGCTGCAACGGTTTGCAAGTGTTGCGGCATCTCGAATTGGATTCGGCAGTCGAACGGCGGGTATTCGCAAAGTCGCTCGCGCGTCCCTTGCCGGCTCGCCACCTCGTGCGTGGTAAACACCTTCCTTGCTCCTCGTTGTTCGTCCCTGCCTCGGCCGATGACCTCTCGCCGAGGGCCCAGAGAGAACCAAACTGGCCCGTCCGTCATCAGTCACGTCGCTGGCGCTAGCACAGTCCATCTCGACCTGGCAGCCGGGACCGTGATGGGAACATCGGGCCACGGCCTCATGTTTAGAATACTGCAAAACTATTTTCGTTGTCTCGTCTCCCCGTCGTCGAGTCAGCGCTTCGCGATACCTGGGACATCTCGTTTCCGCAGAAACAACAGAGCATCTCATGATGGCCGGCCGTTGAACGGCAGCGGCTATGGGCGATGGCAGACGCAAATCCAGCCTCTGCGGAGCTGGTTTCGTTCTGTCGCCTCGCGCGTTCTGCATGACTTTCACAGATCCATCGTCCGGAGTCGTGCTCAACCAGGCTCCTCGGCCCTGACCACAGACATGGGCCTGACGATGCTTTACGCCAGAATCGCCCTGCGCACGTCCTTTTTCCCGAACTCCAGATTCAACTTGACAAGGGTCGAACAGGACGGATCGCGGTTGTGTCTTTTTACGCTTCCCCTGGCACACCCCTCTCTACCTCTCTCCATCCCACTCCCACACCCCCCGCCCCAAGGTGGTCCAAGGCCATCAGCAAGTGCCTGCGGATCTGCCCAGCGTCATGCTTCCCAGAGTCGACTGGTGCGACTCCCCCAGCAGACCAGCCCAGCTTTGTGCCGGCCCAGCGTGGTGGCGGTCCGCTCGTCAATGTCGGTCGTTGAAGGTACCCGTCCTGGCGCCGCCTCAACCCACCTTTCCGGGCCCCTCAGACCAGGGTCCCCACAGAGGTCTGTAACAGGTCTAAGAGTTTATGGTGTGCCTCCCCCCCTGGTCCATCTGAGTGGATGCACCTCGAGCCGGTCTTCATGCAGCAATAGCGGGCATTATTATCTCTCCCTCCCCCTCTCGCTGTTGCTGGCCCTTCCTCTTGTTTATCCTTTCCTACCAAGGTCATACTTGTGGATATCTTCACCTACATCACAACGCTGTTGCGTGTGTGTCCCTTTCTTTCACTTTCTCTTCTTGCAGCTAAACATTGTCACTCTTTCATCCGACCAACTAGCTTGGCTGCTTACGTTCTTTTTTATTTTCCTGGAGAGAAACTTTGATATCCCTTTTGAAACGGTATAATCTGGATTATTATACTTCCTTATTCGACACCTAAACTACTCGACTAGTTCGATATTCGTTCTCGTGTTCTGGATCTACTGTACGACGACCGGTCGCTCGTTTCTCTTCGACAAACGCTTGCAGTCTTCTTCCAGCTACCTCTTCGAGATTACTGTCATTTTCCGCAGAAGCGTCTGAGATACTTCGAGCACCCAACTCCTTACACGATCCCTACCGAGACGGCTTCGATTCTTAAAGCAGCGAGTTCTGCTGGTTCTTTTTGTGAACAACCCCTTTTGCGCAACCTTCTATTCTCGGGACATACCGCCTGGTTCAACAGCTGGACCGGACGAACATATATTGTTGGAACGATAGAAGCCTGGAAATAGGAATCATGTCTCCCACGATGCAGATGACGGCCCCTCCCGTCACTTACAACCCGACCTCGGACGCCATGGATCGCCACGACTACGGCATTACGAAGAACCGGAAGGCTACTTCGACAGGAGGAGGACGAGCGTGGAGCGAGGACGAGGTATGCAATCCAAGATATGAGATTTTCGGGGCGTGGTTGTCCGGCCATGGTCAGAAGAGCCAGAGGGTATCGAACTAACACGTCGTCTCTTTCTAGGAAGTATATCTCCTGCAGACTCGCCTACAAAAGATGCCGTATAAGCACATCGCCGCACACCTCAAGAAGACGGAGCTCGCATGTCGATTGCACTACCACCAACTGAGCCACGGAAGTAACCGCCGGAAGCGCACAACTTCAGTTTCATCTGGGTCCTCGACCAGTGGGCACTCGCCAATCCTCCAGACTTCGATCCCATCGCCAATCCGCGAGCACGACGATGGCCGCTCCATTTCGCCGCCTGGATCTGCCGGATCCTACGGGCCAAATAGCCCCAACGGTGGAATCCAGCTCCCGAGCATCATGTCCGCCGGGCCGAACCATAACTCCCCGCGCCTGCCCACGATCCTGCCCAAGCCGGCCTCGATGACGCTCGCCTTGGCGAACGGTACCTCATCTCCGACGGCATCTCGAGGCTACCCCACCCCGCTCCACGAGTCGCACCCCCACAGCGCCCCATTGATGGCGCCTTCTTGCTTCCGCGGGGCTATCACACCCACCAGCGCGGCAGCACCCCGCTCGGCACACACTTCGAATGGCGCTCCGCCCCACCATCACATTCCCGGCCCGCTCCGGCTCGACTGCTCAGCACTCCCACCGCCGCCCTCATCGGCCGGCTTGCCTGCTCCCTATAGTTCCACCCACCCGGTCGACATGGGCAGGCTCACAGCTGTTTACAACGCCCACCGCGCTTCCTTCTGGGCCGCAGTGGCCTCCGACTACGGTACTGGTGCCAACCCCGTGGTACTTGAGCAAGCATGGCGAAGCAACGTGACGAGCGCTACGTCTGCCGGCCACAGTTCCTCTAGCATGGGGATTGCGGCGCATACACCCATCACCCCCGTGGGCAGCCCAGAAGACCACATCTACGGCCTCCATGGGAAGCCGGACAAGACAAGGATCAGCGCGATCCTAGGCATTGACGCAAACCCAAGGAGTCCTCGGGAGAGAGAAATGGTGAGGAGGATGGAGGAGGAGAGGTGTTGTTAAACATGCTAGGTGCTTGAACACTATCAAGTATCGCACCTGTTTTACGTTCCTGTCTTCTTCAAGTGATACCTCTTCATTTTTCTTTCCCTTTTGTCGTCTTCTCGATGTGTCTGCGGCGGCAGCCGTTGTTTCTTTTGGAAAGTTGCCTGGCTGCCCTGCCAAGTCCCTTTTCTCGAGTTCCCCATCGTATCTACTTCTTGAACAACCCTTTTGAAGGTGGTCGGTTTGCTGTTACAACTTGGTGTTGGGTGGGGCTGTTGATATACCCATGCGAGCAAAAAGGGGTTTGGTGGGGGAGGGCTTTTCTGTTTTCCAATTTCTCATTATCTTTTCATCCTTGTCGTAACGTGTTGATGCTGAGATTTGTGTTGAGACGCTTCGGAGAGTTGTTGCTGCTGTTTCGGTTGTGCCGTTTGTCCGTCCGCATCTCGTTGCGCCGGCCCCGTTTCTCCCGAGCGTCTTATTTCCTTGAATGAGTTGGGTTGTTGGGGTTGGACGGCTAGGGAAATGATGGGGTGTCTGGGATAGAGGCATGGGACAACCTATGGGATGGATGAAGTGATGACATCAGAAAGGCACACGGCAACGACATGGAAAAAAGACACACGTCCCCGGCCGCGACACAAGCGTCGCTCACACATACAAAAGCCCATTCATTTTTTCCTTCCTCTCTCGAACCATCTAGGGGGTCTTCTACCATGATGTACAAGCCAATGACACGAAGCTGCATGTCTTTCTCCCTTTTCTCTTTCCCCTCCTCCTGTGCCCGTGTCCCTACACAGCCACCCCTTTGGTGAGGGGGAAGGACAACAGGATGCGACAGGAGGACTGGTGTGATTCCGGGGACGATGGGGTTGCACGATGACGCATTTGGCCTCTGAGGTTTGGATCTGCCTGTTCTGTGGAGGCAGAGAACTAGGATCATGTACGATAGCTTTACATACTGCAAAAGCAATGGAATGACATGCTCAACAAGCCACTTCCCGCGAATTGATGTGTAGATGTGATGCGGATGTATCCCGCGCCACAAAGACAGCCCCTATGCCCCACGTGGCTGTCGATTGGGGGAAAACGCCTGGATTGCCCTGAGTTGGTGGCCTGAACACTCACCGCAACACTGAGCGAGGCAGGGCAGTTTGCTACCAATGACGACATCTCAGCGCAGATATCGCAGATATCGTGGGATGAGACGCGAAGTGACGCCGATCGCCGGCCCCGAGCGATGCATCGTGATAGCCTTCCATACGGAACCTGTAGCATCCCGCGGTGCGGAAAGATATCGAGGTGGGCTTCCGACGTCGGCCGGCTTCCGCGGATGCGGTCCGATGCACGACCATGCAACTAGAGCCCCAACAGCAGAGATAGGAACTAGGCTGAGATGGGCCGAGCTGAATGCCCCTATCCGTGTGCGGCGCTAGGGATGGGATGAAAGGTCGTAGCCCGAGATGAATCGGCACGAGCACAGAAATCCGAGTGTGTGTCGAGTCTCCTGTCGTGCTCGCAGTACCTGATAAACGGCTTATGGAACCACACTAAAGTCAATTTTGGGGTAATTTTTGGGAGGTCCACGTGGTACAATATACAGGTGCAGCCGCTCCTTCTGTCGGGTACGATAGGCACCTCACATCCATCCATGCGCCGCCCCTATCCGAAACATCCCATATCTTCAGGGCAGGGCAGGCAGGTCGTCGCGATGGAGGGACGGGGGAGAAAGTTATACCAGAATCGCGCGCTCCGCTTTTCTTTTGCTCCCATCCCCATATCTGATCGATCGGGCCGTTACCGGCGCCCAGGTTCGCTCGCTCGCTGTCGTCTGTATCTTCCCGGGGAGCTGCTCCGGCTCCACAAACGGGCTCGGCCAACCACCAGAGCTTCATTTCGAATCTGCGACTTTTGGATCTGCCCTGGGCCCAAGATTCGCCCTGTGGTGTGTGAGTGGCCGAGTCGCGGGGTCGTTGTTAGGCCGGGACTGCGACCGCACAGCGCCACGGATCGAATCGATCGTCATGTGAACGGGGGACTGGGGCCGGTTTTCTTTGCAACGAAGAGAGGGCATTGGATGGCATTGATCTTGGGCCATTGTGTTCGGGAATATATATCCTCGATTGGCAGCACTCTTGGATTCTACTTACCTTTCTTGACATTTCGCTGCTCTGTTTCTGATTCCTGTATTCCCCATCTCTTTGTGATTCCCACATTCTTGGCAATTCCTTGACATCTTAACATCTTACCCCTTACTCAACCATTGCATCGATATTTACCTACCTACGTCGAGACAAGAAAAGCCATGGCGCCTCATGCTGACGACGGCAAGCCGTCTGCTCCCAATGACGCTGCCAGTGCACGCAACGAGCCCCAGCACGATGACTGTGAGCACTCAATTAGAGAGGATTTCTCCCGTTTTGTCCTCTTCCCCTTTTTGTCTCGGGATCCTGAAATTGTCGCTCCTCCTCGGATACAAAGAGAAACCCCCAAATGAAGAATAACGGCTGATACACACCGCAGATATTCAGTGGAAGACTCTTCCCCCTGGCGGTGCGCTCAATCGCTGGTCCCACGCCGTCACCAGAGGCCATGACTTCCCCGGCGCCCAGGTGCGTGTGGTTGAAAATTTCCTAATTTGCCAAAAGACCCCTAAAAGCCCAGGCCAAGCCAAACCAAGCCTACCCGATGCAAGCCGGCTGCCACACTGACACCCGGACTCCGAAGTTGGGGCTGTTTGTGTTGGAGACGGAGAGGGAGGATTGAGGGGAAGTGGGTTGGGTGCTCGCCGAGAGGGGCAATGAATGACCGACTAACACGGCTCGATGCCATGCGCAGGCTATGCTCTACGCCGCTGGTGTCCCGAATGAGGACATGATGAAAAATGCGCCGCAGGTGGGCATTGCAACTGTCTGGTGGGAGGGGAATCCGTGCAAGTGAGTGAGAGAGAGGGAACTTAGAATGTGAGAATATGGCTGACCACCTGCAGCACACACTGTGAGTGATGAGATGGCGTCTTGAGTGTGGGATAGAACGGGTCTAACCCCTGAGCAGTGCTCGAGCTGGGAACGCTCGTCAAGAAGGCGGTTGAGAAGGAGAAGATGCTTGCGTGGCAGTTCAACACTGTTGGCGTCTCCGATGCTATCACCATGGGCGGCGAGGGTGAGCCTCTCATTCCCCTGACGCAGGACCAGGGCCTGTTTGTTTGACTTGCAAAACAGGCATGCGCTACTCCCTCCAGACGCGCGAGATCATCGCCGACAGCATCGAGACCGTGACCTGCGCGCAGCACCACGACGCCAACATCAGCATCCCCGGCTGCGACAAGAACATGCCCGGCGTTGTCATGGCCGCCGCGCGCCACAACCGGCCCTTCATCATGATCTACGGCGGCACCATCCGCAAGGGCCACTCGACCGTCCTCGACAAGGAGATCAACATCTCGACCTGCTACGAAGCCGCCGGCGCCTACGCCTACGGCCGGCTCCAATCCGCCAACCCCAAGTGCGCCGGCGCCACGCAGGACGAGATCATGACCGACATCGAGAAGCACGCGTGCCCCGGTGCTGGGGCCTGCGGCGGCATGTACACGGCCAACACCATGGCCACAGCCATCGAAGCCATGGGCCTCACCCTCCCCGGCTCCTCCTCCTTCCCGGCCACCTCGCCCGAGAAGTTCCGCGAGTGCGAGCGCGCTGCCTCCGCTATCCGCACCTGTATGGAGCTCGACATCCGTCCGCGCGACCTCCTCACCCGCGCCGCCTTCGAAAACGCCCTCATCCTCACCATGGTCCTCGGCGGCTCCACCAACGGCATCCTGCACTTCCTCGCCATGGCCAACACCGCCGACGTCCCCCTCACCCTCGACGACGTCCAGCGCACCTCGGACCGCACCCCCTTCCTTGCCGACCTCGCCCCCTCAGGCAAGTTCTACATGGAAGACCTCTTCTCCGTCGGTGGCACCCCCGCCGTGCTCAAATATCTCATCGCCGCCGGCCTCATCAACGGCGCCATCCCCACCGTGACCGGGCACACCCTCGCCGAGAACGTCGCCTCCTGGCCCTCCCTCGACCCATCCCAGAAAATCCTCCGCCCCCTGTCCAACCCCATCAAATCCTCCGGCCACCTGCAGATCCTCCGCGGGAACCTCGCCCCCGGCGGCGCCGTCGCCAAAATCACCGGAAAAGAAGGCCTCGCATTCACCGGCTCTGCCCGCGTCTTCCACAAGGAAGCCTCCCTCAACGCCGCCCTCTCCGCCGGCGCCATCTCCCGCTCCGAAGGAAACCTCGTGCTCATCGTGCGCTACGAAGGCCCCAAGGGCGGGCCGGGGATGCCCGAGCAGCTCAAGGCCAGCGCGGCAATCATGGGTGCCGGGCTGACGAACGTGGCGCTCGTGACGGACGGGCGGTACAGCGGGGCCAGCCACGGGTTTATTGTCGGGCATGTGGTGCCGGAAGCGGCGGTGGGGGGGCCGATTGCGCTAGTCAAGGATGGAGATACGGTTACGATTGATGCGGCTAGCAATCGGATTGATGTTGTGGCCGTGGAGGGCGGGGGGGATGTCGAGATTGAGATGGAGAGGCGCAGGGGGGAGTGGACGCCGCCGAAGATGCGGCCGATGAGGGGCGTGTTGGGCAAGTATGCGAGGTTGGTGGGGGATGCGAGCCATGGG
>Ga0247780_1000347_pt1 | contig 45949 bp, 33 predicted proteins | sample UWRJL079202R5_FD_179927 | JGI IMG/M metagenome (GOLD analysis project Ga0247780, IMG submission 179927) | Plant litter microbial communities from Arlington Agricultural Research Station in Wisconsin, United States - UWRJ-L079-202R-5 | ecosystem: Environmental > Terrestrial > Plant litter >...
GGGGGTCTTGGCGTTTTTCTTGAAGGTTGTTCCGACTTTTAGGCCGCCCTCGGGGGGGTGGGGGGGGGAAGGGGGGGGGGGTTGGAGTAAACCCTCAAGTAATGCTGTTGGTTGGTAGAGCTTGAGGTTCAAGGGCTGAGGCCGGCATCATCGGCGAGAGATAGTCTCAAGGCGGGAAGGCCGAGGGATTCAACTCTCGTATACTCAAACCCGGTTCGCGTTCATTCTCAGCATCACATTCACTCGACTCTTCAAGGAGATGTAACTAGATCAAAGGTAGCTCTGGGTGGGAGCGGATGGAGTGTAAATTTAAACTAGCATGAGGGAGTTATAGCCGCTATATGAGACAACGTTGCCCTTTGATGTGACGAGTATGTTGTGCGAGTGCCCACGCTCGACGGTGTGAGTCGACTCCATTTATCAACAGACTGAGCAGCAACAATACCATGTTCTCGCCTATTTGGTGCAGCGGCGCCACTGCAGATGGTAGTACTGCTTGTACTTGAGGTCGGCCGAATCGACCTGCGGAAATGAATTGTTAGAACAAACCTCAGAGAAATTACCAGGGACAACGCCGACGACGGGAGGAATGCTGACAGTTAGAAGAGCGGGCTTAGCTATGCCGACGGGGATGATGCCGATGGAGCTTTTGATATTGAGCATGCCCTCTGCGCCGCACGGCGACCAGACCGTCGTGTCGAGCCCGATCGTGTCCTCCTTGATATAGTCGGTGTTCACGGGCCCGTTGAACGAAACCTCGCGATCGACCTGGCTCTGGTCGCCGGAGAAGTAGTAGGTTGCTTTGCAGTAGCCGCGGGTTTGGGCGGGGAGGCTGACGTAGCCACGGTAGTCGGCCTTGAAGACGCCGAACCTAGGGATAGTGTGAGCGATGACTGTGATTCAAGGGGCAAGGAAACTTACTGCCAGCCCTGGGGAAAGTGAATCTTGAGGTTGAGCTGGCAAGCGGCCCGGTTCTTGGCGGGGGATACACCAGGGCCAGACTCAGCGATGTACTTGTCGAAGAAAAGGGTAATGAGCTGCTTGTCAGATGAGATGGCCTTTCCCACACTGCCCTGGGGACAGCCGCTGCCGCCGTAATTGACATCGACGAGCTGGACCTGGCTGGGAGGAGGCGTGTCGCGCTCCTCGAGGGGGATGGCAGCAGCAAGGCCAAAGCCACTGACAGCGGCAGCAAGAAGACTGCTGAAAAGCATTGTGTTGGTAATGAACGAGTGTGCTGCTGGAACGAGTGACTGAATGATGTCTGGGTGCTGATGCGGTTGAGAAAAAGTGATGCTATTACTGAGGTAGACTCAGGATTTATACATCTTTCGTGCTCTTCAAGAGATACGGTACTTTCCAGCAAAGGTGCAGGCCGTTGCGCAAGGCGGCCTCAAAGTCCCCTCGCTCAAAAGTTCCCTCCAAACAGGACTGCTGAAGCCAGCTCAACCTCCACTACGTCTCCCCGTGATGTTGAGCCATGATGTTGGTGGTGTGGTGGTTCGATCAATCGATTCGATTTTACCTCTGCGCACAACAACGCCCGGTCAGCCAAGAAAATAAAAAAGGGAGCCTATCGCGTGTCGCCGTTCAGCTGGGTAGCTTAGCTAACGACCATGTGGCAGAAGCAGCTGATCTTCCCATTGAAGGGTGTTGAGTGAAGGCATCCGGTATCTGGCCGGCCCGACGATGGCCGCATCGGGATAGGTCGCGCCAGGAAGGAAGGCGAATTGTTGTTTGCCGTGACTGGTCTATATCCTTGGACTACCCAGGGGCGACATGTGGCCGCAGCTGAGAGGCGCCCAATGGGTGGTCGTGTCGCGCCTTCTCAAAATTCCAGAACCGACAGACACTCAGCCAGTGGGTCTGCAGACACAGATGTCGGGCAGCGACGGCCCCTCTCATTGGCAGGGCTATCTCCGATTTCCCCTGACACGCCAGTTCAGCCTCAGTCGGTCCAGCGCAACGCCGTTGAAATAACGTTATAAGAACTAGGGGGCTGTGCTTAGCAATCTCCGCTTGTCTTCGACTCTGCGGGTTTGGACCACTGGTATTTTTGGTATCGCAATCGCCTGATCAACGCTCTTGTCATTTCAACAACATTCGTTGGAGAATGATGAAATTTGGGGTTAGTTTCCAGGTTGGAAGTGCTGGACTGGGCTCCAATCAAGAATTTGGAGGGCTTGGAGTCCTCTCTGGCAGCATCCATGCATCCAATAGTAAATCCAGCGCTTGATGCGCTAAAGGAGTCCCTCATGATCTCTTGCCAATCACTGGATTCATCCGAGTCTCAGTCGAGCGCCATCAGCTGTACCAATCTGCTCCGTGCATCCCAAACAAAACCCTCAACAGATATGCAGCGAAATTGCAACTCCTTACAACGTGGGTCTTATTGATTCATCAGGTGCCTTTGTCGGGCAGACTTCCGAGATAGATGTGAAAATCCTAGTGGATAAGGTTTATTCTGGGATCTCTTTCACGGTTAGCACTGGAAACAACTGTAAACGAATTACTTGAAGGCTTCGTGTAACTCTCACATCAAAGCCAGTGCGTCCAAATGCACATGCCGGGCCCGAGCCGGCTGACCTAAGAGCGGCGGTTATAGGCTGTGCCGGGATAATACCGATTGTATACCAGCACCGCTATCCATTCCAGAATATTAACTTAAAGTGCGGGGACGCCCAGACAACCTAGAAGCAGCTTATAAGACATGATTGTCCCATATCGGGCATAAAAGTAGGTGTGAACGGCTCATCGTGTGCGGGAACGACATCGCAACCTCGGACAGCGTGGAAGACTCATCACATTTTCGAACTTGAGAACACCATGAAGTGGCTTGTAATCAGCAGCATCTGCTCTTTGGCGTGCGCTAGGGTAGTTTTTGGCAGTGTGAGGATCTCAGGGGCAACTTGAACTCGGTGAAGGCACTGACAGCTTATAGCCATTGCACAAACGAGATGCCGCCCTTTGCGAAGACCTCGAGTATATCATCGGCGACTATGGGACGCTGAAGGGCAGCATACAGGGCGCTAACATTCTTATCCCCGGATGGTCCGGAACCGAAGCAGGTGCTGCTGCCAGGCAATTCCTCGCCTTCCTTGACCTGGCGAATTTGAACGCCTATGCCCTGTACGAATCGATCGCTTCATGCACTACCGCCGGCGCGGCGGATGAGAAGGTATGCTTGCCTTCTGTCGTGAACGAAGGTTGAAATGGGCGATTTCTAACTTTGATGCAGCCCCCCAGCACCGCAACTTGCAATGCCTTGACCAAGGTCACGGCGGATGTTGCCCAGACCGTAACACTAATGGACAAGCTGGCCAAGTCAAAGGGCGTACCAGACCGGCTGGAGATTGGCGCCCTCCAAGAATCCGTCGATGATGCCAAAGCGAGGATTGTGACGGTTAAGAGCGGGCTGCAGACATTGGGCTGTAAAGGATAATCTCCAAATGCACAATCCGTATGCGCGGTTGAAATAGTAGGCATCATCTGCATGAGGGGCACAAGATGGCATGATAGTCTCATCATGAGCCCGGTGCAACTACGCCCAAAACCACCATGTATCCGAGCCTCCACCGTGCTCAATAATGCATCTCAATTGCTCCAAGATCTCCAATTGGGCCAAAGACCGCTTTTTTGTCTGCATCATGCGTAAGAGATGCAAGGCACTTAGTCACTGCTCCGCCGTCGTGAGTCCCACCCCACGCATCCATGACGACATGACTTGCAGGGTGTCGGTATTCGGCCTCCCACTCGGAAGCCCGATGAGTAACGACCTTGATCACTCACACTCAAGCGTCAATACGTGGCGGCGCCACTCTGTTTGATATTTACCGCGACCAGACGCCCTTTTTTTTCTTTTCGGGGGCCAGACGGTCACAAACGACTCTCATTGTGCACACCACTCGCACTGGCATAGCAACCAACATGTCACCCGCGGAGCCTAATGCCCTCCCCTTTCGGTCCCAAGGGGGAGTCCCCCACTTCTCTGAGGAGAAGGAGGGGTGGAAGGGGTACATTGAATGGGAGAAGTACCCAGAGAAGAGGAAGCAGGTGCATGAGGTCATGTCCAAATATGACTTCCCAGCGGTGTGCATCTCCGAATCTGTCCCAACAGAGCCTCTGCTGACCTGCATAGCCCCCGGAGTTCCAGCTAGTGCCTCTGCCAAAGACCAATCCCGTTCTCACTGGAGAGCGTTGGAAGCAGTATCACTATGCCACCGGCCTGGACTACATTGTAAAGGAAAGCTGGGACACTGTCCTGGAGGAAAAGGCCGCCGACATGACCCACGTCCTGCAATTTCCTTACAACGGTGAAGCCCCCGGTGTAAGCAAATGGCGATGTTTCTAAACGCAATGCAGAATCTGACTCTCGCTAGGAACGTCTCATTGCGACCGAAATAACCGACAACAAGGACCACTTCGTGCGCAACCACGGCGGGATCCCCGACATCGACGCTGACAAGTGGACTCTGGATATCACCGGGTTAGTAAACGATCCCAAGACGCTCACACTCAAGGAGCTCCAAGACGAAAGCGTCTTTCCGCGCCAGAGTAACATCGTGACCCTTCAATGCTCGGGCACTCGCCGCATCGAGCAAATCCACGAGTATCCCGGCGACGGCGACGAGCTTATCAACGCTCCCTGGGGCGAAGGCGCCATCAGCACTGCGCGATGGACAGGCGTTAGCCTCAAGAAGATCATCAAGCACTGCGGGGGCCTCAAAGACGGAGCAGACAACCTCGAGTTCTTCGGCGCCGATACGTACTTCAAGAAAAACAACGTGTACAACTACGTCGTCAGCGTGCCGTGGCGCAAGGTCAAGATAAACGAGGTGCTGATCGCGTGGGAGATGAACGGAAAGCCGATACCCAAGATCCACGGATATCCGGTGCGCGTCGTGGTGTTTGGGTACATTGGCGCCCGCAGCGTCAAGTGGCTGTATCAAATCAGGGCCATCCGCCAGCCCAGTACGGCGCCTGTGCAGAAAAAAGAGTATCTGTACTATACGTCGCAGATCGGCAAGCAGAATGCCCAGTACAGCAATGGGTTTTCGATCCAGGACATGCCAGTCAGTTCGGCCATTATTACCCCCAAGAACATGGACCAGATTGTCCACGATGGGAAGATCACAGTCAAGGGGTGGGCGTACTCGGGCGGTGGCCACTGGCCGGTGCGAGTCGAGGTCAGTGGCGATGGCGGTGCGATTTGGTACGAGGTTCCATGGGAGAACCTGAGCACCAAGTATTTTCACGCCTGGAGGGTCTGGAGCATCGACTTACCTGTTGATGCCGAAGGGTGGCTCGAGCTCTGTGTCCGGACGTGGGACAATGCGATGAACACGCAGCCCACCTATGTCCGCAGCGCCTGGTAAGTTTCTGCTGTCGTATCAAGTCAGAGATGATACTAACGTAGAATATTACTGTAGGAACTGGGATCTGCACGTTACCTCGTCTGCCCACCGCGTTAAGGTCTACAGCATCAACAAATCCAAAGCTCCAACGGCAGCCAGGCTGAAGCAGCTCGAGGAACACGGAACGCCGCTCTTGCCCATCACTCACCCGATGGAGTTTGACCTGGAGTCGGACGAGCAGTACGATGCTGCCATGACGTCGAGGGCCTGGCGTGATCCAATCGAGTAAACAGCCGGAAGATGAGCCTGGGCCTCGTTCAGGGTGAAGGCCCTGTTAGTGCATGCAGTAGTTGGGGACGACTGAAAGGCCTGGTTATTTGTGGCGCCCTAAAATCCGACTGGTTTCCAGTCGCCGCTCATCTTGAGCCCCCTCCTCAACCGTGACCAAGTGCTTATCCCTGCATTGAGCTGTCCAGGTCTCTGTCCCTGGGATTCGCCAAGTCCAACCAGCCTCTTCTTGACTCTTGGCGCGTCAGGACCAAAGCATTGACGCTCATGCACGCCCAGTGTGGTCCGAAGTTCCGCGACTGGCTCGGGGAACGGGCTTCATGTACGGTAATAGCGGGGGAAGCGAGAACCCTGGTTTGCCTGTCAGCTTGGCGACTGACCTTCTTGTGGCCCCCCCCCCTTTCAAAGAAGCCCCTCAATAATTCGTAAGCTCTCTCTTTTCACAATTGGATTGACTCTCGGCCATTGTGAGAGCGTGCCCCATCAAACCAGGAAACCATGAGCAAAAGTCCAAGCCCGAGGCCCCTCGGGCCCGAGGGTGACACCGAACAGGCAGCGGATATCGTCGTAGACCCTGCGTATGAGCTGCGCGAGCGCGATGCCCCAGACAACGATTCGCTGGCAAATTCCGAGGCCACCTCGACGCAGTCCATTACCTCGTCAGTCCTCCGATTCCGCGAGCTGCATGGAAGGACATACCAGAACTACGAAGGCGCCGAATACTGGCAGCCCAACGACGAAAAGCAGAATGACGGCCTCGACCTGCAGCATCACATGATGCTCCTTCTTGCCGAGAACCGCCTATTCCGCTCACCGCTCGAGAATCCGCAGTCAGTACTCGATGTAGGCACGGGCACGGGCCTTTGGGCCATCGACTTTGCAGACCAGTTTCCCTCTGCCACCGTTATCGGCACCGACATCTCGCCAATACAGCCGCCTTGGTTGCCGCCAAACTGCCGCTTCGAGATAGACGACGCCACACTAGACTGGACCTATGCCGAGGGCCAGTTCGATTTCATCCATATGCGTTACCTTACCGGTAGCATCCCTGACTGGAAGAAGGTGTATGAACAGGCGTACCGCTGTCTCAAACCAGGTGGTTGGTTGGAGCATACCGACTTTACCATCGAGGTGTGCTGCGATGATGGCTCGGTCCCCAAAGGCACTACCTACGATTGGTGGTCCCAATTCTTCGTTGATGCCGGAAACAAGATTGGCCGTACATTTCTCGTCACGAAAGACAACCAGAACGCCGGTTGGATGAAGGAAGCCGGCTTTACTGGCCCCATACATATCAAGAACCACAAGATGCCTATCGGTACCTGGCCCGCCGATAAGGCTCTCAAAGAAGTCGGCGCCTTCAACCAGGTGGCGTGTGAGCAGGGCCTCGAGGGCTTTGGGGTCTTTCTGGGTACCCAAGTGTTGAATTACAACTTCGAGGAGCTGCAGGTGATCTTCGCCCAAATGCGCCAGTGTATAAGGAACAAGTCATACCATGCATATTATCCCGCGTATGCCCCTCCCTCTGCTGTGATTCACTGGGATAGAGCTAACGATCGAATAGTTCGACGACATGGACGCAGAAGCCTCTTGCCTAGGGATCGATCGCCTTTACTCTGCCGTGAAATTTGTCACTGTTTTCTCATCGGCGTGCTCGCGGTGATACACGTACCCGTTCAAATACCCATTGATAGCGGATTGGTTTAGCATGTGGAACAGAAAGTTGTTTTGACACTGGCATAAGTCTGACTGCTATGCTTAGATGAGCCTGATAACTCGTTTGCCTCCTTTCGTCTTCCAATTCGCATATGGATGCTCGACGACGCCGACTCTCTCGTACGTGGCGTCGTTGTCGACCTTTCTGAGGACAAGCCAGTAGTAGCACTTATCTCTGTCCACAATCTTGGCGCAGTAGATGTCGTCCTGGCCATCCCAGACCCAGCTCCCGGTTTCATCGCAGGGGGAAAGGTCCAAAACACACATAACTGGATCTTGTTTGCCGACCTGCACCGAGAAGGAACCCTTTGTGAGCTGCGTTTCGGCCGGGCCCTGGATTCCTTGCGTGATGCCGTCTTTTATTTGCATCCAAGGGACATATGGGTCGACATGCGGATCAGGTGCAAAACACAGCGATGCCTTTACCAACGGGACTGATAATTTGACATATGACTCCTTGGCCACCACCTGGCCTCGCTCATCCGCCCCGGCGGGAACACAGCGCACTTCGAGAACTTCGGCGTGGAGGCGCGGTATTGCGTATGCTGGATAAGGTCCAGTCAGGTCGAGGATGAAGCGGATAGGAGCGTCCGCCGAGGCCCATGACCACGACGGCGCTGGTCGTACATCGCCCATCTTCAGCCGCGCTATCGATGCTGGGCTGCTTCTTTCCCATAGCAGACCCATTGGCAGCGTTTCCTCCCACTGTCCAGCGCAATACTTCATGTTCAATGCGTCGACCATCTCGGCGGCTACCCCAGAGAAGGCCGGGAGTCGATCGGTTGAGAAGGTCAAGACACGCTGTGTATATTCCTCGACCATCTCTTTCCACCGCGAGATCAACTTCTGCTTCCGTTTCTCGTCGCTGACTTTGTCGCTCTTCCCAATGCCAATGTGGAGGGCGGCGTAGTGCGAGATCTTGGGTGGCAGCTCACCAACGGTGTTGCGATTCGTATAGCTGCCCATATGCTTTGTCGCCTTCCATTTCATGTCGCCACACTCGCAGTCGAGGTCCTGCATGCATTCCCAGAATAGCTCCTGTGTGCCAAAGTGTAGCACCCGAGGAGCTAGTAGTCGTTCCTGGTAAGCCCACGCTCTACTGAGGAGGGGGAACGACGCGTCCTTTTTGGGATCGTAAAAGGGGCTGAAGTCAGGATGGGCGGTGGCGAAGCGTAGCGAGAGGCGGAGCTCTCGTCGGAGCTTTGTTGCCTCCGGGAATAGCACGGCGAGAGGGTCATCGTCGCCGCTGTCGGGAGCCTGGGCTATCATTGACTGCCCTCTGCGGAAGCACCCACTGCTGGGGGACGACGATGCGGTCGCGGAAACAGTGAGCCATGAGTTTCGATAGACGCTGGCCATGCGGCTAGCTTCGAGCTGCCAGTCATCGGGGCTGTCTTGGATGATGCAGAGCGAGTCAATCCACAAATATCTGATCCCAAGCCGCCGTGTGATGCGGACTGCGTCTTGAAAGGTAGTTGGAAGACTGCCGAAAGGGATGCCGGCCTTGCGTTCCTCCATCGTCGCCGTTGTTGTAACCAGGGGCCGCTCCCCGCCCCAGCTATGAGACAATGCGATGTACCGCTCGCTTTGCCCTGTCGATTCAAGGAGCTTCAGCGGGTCTGTCTCGCCTCCGGCCTCTCCAAGGTCGAGGGCTCGCGTAGGGAGCGGAAAGGGCTCATCCTTGCCACAGAGGGCGTGACTGGCCAGACACTTTTGTATCCAGTCGTGGGCGCGTGCGAAGCTCTCGTCGGACGAGGTATCTCCCGGGGGCTGGTATGGTTGACGGTCTTGCTCATCGGCCGTGGACCATCGGTACTGCAGATTAACGGGCGTCGACTTGACCGGGTATCCGAGGGAGTCGTCTGGGTCTCCGTATACGGACATGTCGCGCCGGTTACGGAAGCGGAATGCTGCATCGACCCCGAAGCGTGTCTCGATGTCTGGCATCAGTTGGAAGAGCCCATGCGACATCGCTGCACAATAGGGGCATCCATCTTCAGCGTGGGACTTGACTTCTGCCAGCTGCGCCCACCGATTTTGGAATTGCGCAGTACAGAGCCCGCAATTGGGGTCGCCTGAAGACATTGTTGTGGTTTTGTCGGCGGCGTGTGAACATCGAGAAGGTCAAGATTCCAGAGGCCGGCGGCCGGTATTGTTATAAATCGGGTGCCAGGCGAAATGCATGGCCAGGGGGTTTGCAGGGTTCGGAAAGTAAACAGGCCGAATGAACACTAGAGACCGCCGTAAGCCTGCAGCAGTGGAAACGATCCTTCGAACTTGACGGATGTTGTTGCCAAGACATTTTGTGGGACATATGAGGACGTGTAACGATTGTTTCACCACCCTAAAATCGACGACCACCCATGCTCATAGTCAGAGTACCTTAATAGATAGCTAATATAAAAAATTATTATTATAACCATAATGGCTGTAAAGGACTCTAATTCCTCACACTAATATTACATTATTCATTTATATCCTACTATTCAAACTCACCTTTGTGTATTATAGTAACAGCGACTTATAGTAACAGTGTACCCCTGTTTAAGAGTGCTAGCTTAACAAGCCGTCTTTGGAACGCCCAACTAGCCCTCAGCGTCCTGCTATACGCTCTGTCTTAACCTGGCCAGCCCTTCAGGTCTGTGCTAGGTGCAGGTCGTAATACCTATAACCCTTTAAACTAGAAGCCTAGAGGGCCTATAAGGCCCTATAACTGCGTATAGCTTAACAAGATCATTGAGTTTGGTGGATAGTTTACGTTGGGGATGCTGCAAGTGATGAAAGTGCTGTATTTTTAGTGTGGCTTAGTGGGTAAGCCCTGTAATAGCTGGAGTGCCAAGAAGGCGGTGAGAAAAGACTTTTGGTAAGCACATCCGTAACGAATCCTCAACCATACCGTGAATCCTGTTCATAACTGGCTCAATTCTCTAGATGGTTTGGCGTCTATTGCACGTCCATTGGCATCGGCGTGGTTTGCGGGAGGGACCAGCGTGTCGCGCACATCTGATTCGCCAACTCGTTCGTGGAAAGGTACCCGACGCCAGCACTCGATCCGTGTCAAAGCCAAAGACTATAGCTATAAAGCGGTATAAAATCCTCAAGCAAGCGAGTCAGACAGCAGAAACAACGGACCTCGAATTGTCGCTAAAAAGTCGCTGTGGGTAAAACTCTGCCAAACCTGGACCTTTGAGTTGGTAGGATTTCTAGCTGGCCTCGCAAGTATAGTGGCCACCATCGCGCTTCTTCGGGTGTACGACGGCGAGAGAGTGCCGGACTGGCCGGTGACGCTCGATCTTGCCCTTTCGCTGCTCGCTAACGTTGGTTTCACTGGGACTCTGTTTGCAGTCCACGCTGCCGTCGCCCAGCTGAAATGGATTTGGTATTCAAAGGGCCCACGTCCACTCGCTGGGCTCTCGGTGTTCCAAAACGTGAGAGCCGGTCCGCTTGGTGCGGTCCAGCTGCTATTTACGGCTGGTATCCAGTAGGAGGTTTTCTCCTTTCTCCCATCTCATCTCACCGGCGAGGCTGCCATACCGACGGGTAGTATCTGGTCGTCATTACCGGATCCTTAGCAATACCTCTAGGGAGCTTTGGGGTCCATTCACTCAAAATCTCATTCGATACAAGTCGAAAGACATCACGGCCCCGAGTCGCGTGGCGCTTGTTCCCCGGTGTGTGAAGTATGAAGCGAAGAAGGCACCAACTGCCTCGGGAGGTAAGCACCGCAAGAACCAACATGCACTGGTGTCCAATGTTTCAATCGGCTCATAAGAACCCCAGAGTACTCGACCGACCCGATGCTCGAAATCAACATGCTCCTGTCAGATTATGCAGCCACCAATGAAGAACGCGTCAACCAGCCACAGTTCTTTTACAGCACCGTAAACTCCACCTAGCCCCCCTTCGCTATTGTTGCATCCTGTTCAAACTGCAGCGATCTAACTCCGCAAATCAAGATGAACTGTAAAGGCGGATGCGGTCCGGGCACGGCTGCAGAGCACTACGACGGCGCCAACGAACAACAATGCTCCCTAACAACCCCAGGGATAGAAGGTGGGAGCATATATTCTAACCAGAGGTTCGATAACGGGCTTAATCACAGGAAATCTCGTATACGCAAATCTCTACCCTCTGACATATTATTCGATTCGACGTCTGTCACTCCCGTACAAACCATATGGCACTGGCCTTAGGAATCCTGTTAGCATCGCCGACTTCGCCGTAACGGAGTGCACGGTGGGTGTATGTTTAAAGAGCATCCGAGCGTCAGCCAAGGGCGACAACTACACCGAGGCAGTCTTTGCCACACACGAGGCGTGCAATTCAGCTCAACCCCGTGGGGTCCTGAGTTGGGGTTCGATCCTGCGGCAAACCTCACTTTTTTATTTTCGAGAAACGTTTTTATAAAGTATGACGTCTGGAAGTCCATTTTCACAGGGGCGATGATAACCCAGTACGGGCGCACCGGATTCATCCCAAACTCGACAGCATTGTCGGCAGCCATGTTCAGCGCCAACTACACCGCCAAAGACTGCGGCAGTCCGAATGAAGATACCGTATCGTCTCACAATATCCAGTTTTTTGAGGTCACCGTGCACTCTCTGAGATCGGCAATTCCCAATAACCCTAACCCTCTTGAGAGTGAACCCCAGGGGTTAGGGTTATGTATGGGGTTCACGTTGACCTCAGAAACCCGGATTTCTCGAAATGATACGGTATTCTTACTGTGCCTTCCGCCCCTTTTGGCGTCCAAGTCGTTGAGGTGCTCAAGGTGGGTCTGCCGGTCAGATCGTCAACACTGGCAGTTTGACCAGAGACCAACGTGCATGAGCCCGACATCTGGGAACCAGGGTTGAAAGTGTGTGCACAAGCCTACCGCGCAAACCTCAACGTCGAGAAATAAGCGAGGACCGAGGCAATTAATATACAGACCGACTGACTTCGTTTTTGTTTGTTGACTATCGACAGTCGAGGCAATTTGGGTTGGCTGGTGTTGCTGCTGGCCGACTGTCTCGGGCTTTCGAGAGACGCTCCCTTGGCCAAAAAAAGACAAAGGCCATTTGTGCCCTGTGGCAATCTACTGAGGACACTTGCAAAGTAATCGGCAACATCGTCACTCTTTAGCCGCTTATGCCATGCGAGCGATGACGGGTTCAGCCCGCGTCTCATCAACCACAGCACAGTCCAGTTCTTAAGTGATAGCGTAGAGCTTAAAATCCTCCTCGTCAGAGCAGAGTGAGTGCCCAGACCACACATCATATAACATGGCCGCACTTTCCATTGAAATACCTAACATGGTTGAGGTGTCCTCCTTCCTGGCCTCTACGGTCCCGACACCCTAGCTACTGTTGAGTACCTCCTCCCCCCCGGACGGTGAGATTTGACACTGTCGGCATATCCATCTTGCCCAGCCGCCAGCTGCCCCCGACGTTAGGATCGCCGTTGAGGTCGTCGATGCGCTTGGCTCGGCCGTGCATGCCCACGCGAACTGTCGCGAGGGCCTTGTCGTCGAGCCCCACCAGCGGCAGAAAGGCTTTGACGCCGAGGTGGTTCTGGCAGTTGGCGCAACCCGACACCTTCCAGCGGCTGAGGACGCTTTCAGTGCCTACGACGCAGTCCTCGCCGTTCACGACGGCCCGCACCACCAGCACGAAGGATCCCGGCACCGCGGCCCGATTAACTCCCGAGACACGGACCACTTGGACCCGCGTCGACTGTGACTCCCCCTTCCCACGCTCGTTACTTTTGCCAGGCTTGATCCCTCCACCTTCACTCTCGCGGCCACTTTCCTTGCCTTTGCCCCTGCAAATGTTTTCATCGTCGTCATAGTACCTGTAGCGCAGCTGGCCTACAATATCAACGACGTCCTGTGTCCGGTCATCAGTCAGTTCGTGCTCAGCTCAAACTTCGCCCCGCACATGCTGCCACTCAACTCACATTCGAGGTCAGGGGCTTGCCATCCTGGGTATCGTCTTGGGTGAATGGCGCGAGGGGTGACTCCATGGTCAGCCAGGTATTCCCGGCTACGCCCGGGGTCGGCCCCTGGGAGTCGACTGAGTTGGTGCCGGGGTAGCCGACGTCGATGACCAGCTGGGTGCGCGACTTGAGCTCAGCATCCCAATTCCTTTGCCAGTCCCAGAAGACCTTGTCGATGAAGCAGTGGTGGAAGTAGAAGATGGGGTCGAAGGCGGCCGTGTCGTTCTCGCCCATGTCGCCGTTGGCCCCAATCACGGGGTCGACGTTGCCCTGGCCGGGGATGGCGAACCCACCGATGGCCAGGTGCATGTCGTTATGGGGGCTCTCGAGAGACATAGCTAGGGGGATTTTGTCCACGGAGGCGGGGTTGTTCTCATCCGTGTTGTTAAAGGTGTCCTCATTATACTGAGCCGCGGAGGTCGTGTTGGAGAAGATGGTGTAGCTGGGAGCGTTTATACACCTTTGGTACTTGTCGTATGCGTTGGCAGGGATCTCTTCGCCGTCCGAGTTCAGGATGTACTTGTAATTCAGCCAATTCTCCACGTTTTTGTTAAGCAGATCATCTGTTTCCAGCATAGCAACCAAGTTGTTGTGCTGTTTGGTGGCGGGGCCGTCCCCGCCGCTGACAAGCCCCGAGAACGGATACCGCTTGGTCTCGTAGTTGCGAGGCTTGGAGTAGTCAGCATCTGGGATCGGATTGAGGTTGTCCGATATGCCGTCCTGGAACTTGTAAGAGCGGAGGGGGTTATCGAACATATCGGACTCCGACACGCCCTTCCCCGTCACAGTGGAGGGAATCTTGACTTTAGAGACGAGAAAGATACGCGGGATACCATCGTTCAGAGTCATATCTCCCGTCTCGTTCCAGTAAGGGAGGGTGATGTCGTCATAGCCCGACACTTCACGGAGGGCGTTCTCGAGACGGACCAGGTAGGCGCGATGCCAGGTCGGGAAGAGCACATTGCCGTGGTTGCAATAGCCACCCCACCAGTCCGGATTGCCCCAGCCCGCGCCACGGAACGGCATGCCATGGTATCCGGCAATCTGGAAGAACGAGTCTCGGCTCTTCGTGTCAGCAAGTTGGAGCTTGTGAAATGCCCACAGGAGCTTCTCCATGGCCAGCTTCTTGAGCGGTAGATCCTGTCCTTTGCCAAAGTATGCATTCTGGAGGTTCATAATGTCATCCCGAAGCAAGACGGGCGCTGAGGAGTCCCTTCCCATCGTCGGGGTAACGCTGGAGGGGGCCATTCTGGGCAAAGGGCCGAGTGCTGGGTCTGAGGGTTAGGATTGATTGTGGGACAATACCGATATGGAAAGGAAGAGATATCAGTGTGGCCAAGAGAGTGGTTTAGCAATCGGAAATTTGGCGAAGGCCAGGCCGATTTATAATAACGCCAAAAGGCGTCGCTTGCCTCGACGAGGTATTATCACAACAAGCGCGAAAACCGCACATGTCTCTCCATCATGAATATGACAATACGCCCCAACTGAACTACCCTACATACAATACACAAATGGCTAGAACCCAATAATAAACGCCACTGCTTGGCACGCCCGCACAGAGCAGCAAACATTGATGGGGCATTGGATCTCGACCGTGGGCAGAGCTGCACCTCCACCTGGTGAACGAATGGCCGAGTTTGGTTGACAGTCATTTATTACAAGACCTGCGTGGGGTGCATCACGAAGTGCCGTCAGCGGGTTTCCCATTATTTTCTGCACATTCAGCGTAGCTACGGTTGACAACTGAGGCAGCGGCAATATGAGTAGATAAGATAAGAATGGCTTGATCTTGCCGTTCATAGTACTCCCTGACGGATACGGAGTAGCAATGATGAGCTGAGAAATATTATCTCTAGCTTCGAGAAATAATCTAGGTGGCGCTCTCTAACGTATCGAAGGTGTAGGGTACGATGAACCTCCCGGACAGCCCACGGTGATTGCACGCCACTCTGAAAATGTCATGATGACTTCACCGGCCCTCTCAGCCCAAGCGGGGTGCTGCCGAACCCCACGCATCACGCAAATACCACCCAACCCATTATAAACACCTATACTGTGATACGGCGACTCGATCTGAGTGAGGGGTTGTAACACACACACCTAATGCGGAGGGCTCCAAGCGATAGGCTATGGCTTGCTACGATAGACGTCTCAGCCCAAGCCGGATGTGTCAGAATCTAGGACTTGGGGCTTACGATGCCTAACCCCAACTGACACGCCCAGAGCCGCCTTCGTTTTCGAAAGGTTATTGGAACAAGTGAAGTCATTTTGTCAGAAACAAGGCAACGGCCAGAAGCGGAAAGCACAGCCATCGGACATGTCACAGCATACATAGTTCCTGAGCGGAGTTCAGGGATCGGCAAACTCAATAGTGGGCTGGCGACTGGCAGAAATAAAAAGGGACGGCGAAATGCCTACTTTGAAGATGTAGGTTAGGCTGGCTGATGTAATACGCAAGAGACCACAGCCCTACAGAATATGCCTAACCGCAACCGGCATCCCCACTTCATCTTGCAGGCGTCCAAAATTAAACCCCCACCATTTGTGACCTCAGTCTCAGCAGCAAGGATGTAAACCGAGTGCCAAGCAAGCTGGTGCAAAAACAAACCGGACCCATTACTTGGTAGGAAAAACCACAGGGCCAGTTTCATATTTAATATAATCATTGAGATAAGAACAAATTTTTGTCATTTGAGAGAAAATACAGTGGTAATCATTATTAAATGCTAAATTACCGGGTTTTGGCTGTCCCAGGCGGCTTAACAAGACATCGGGTGGGGAGGGGGGTGGTGGAGTCTCTAGCCGGCGGCCGAAAACAGGGCCCCGCTCATTACTGTGTACCGTTCACCGTTTGACAAGGTTCAGAGCGCGTAAGCGACCTGCGTTTACGGCGGCAAACAAACTCTCTTTTATGGCTTAGTGGTCTGGTGAACATTCTTAGATGCAGCAGGTGTCGATCTACACCCACTGCAATCTCTCGGCTTCAGCCAACTGGCAGGTTATGTCAATCTTGCAATATCCTTTCATCTTGATGTGGTCGGGCCTGGTCATGTCTGCAAACGAGACCTCTGGATCCTTTGGTCCCATGTGTGGGAAAGCGTTGCATATTGCGGAATGTCATCGTAAAAGGTCGACAGTTGCCGCGACCGAACATGAAGCAATCATGTCTAGATATGCGCTGAGGCAAAGGATGGCGACTGGAAAAAGAGCGGGCGTCAAGTTCGTGGCTTTCTCTCAAGTTCCAGTGAGGCAAGTAAGGTCGGCAAACAGAAAGCTAGTGGAGTGTATTCATGTTTGAGGTCAAAAAGTTTGCGAAGAGGGGGGCTTGGTGAGGCGCGGACCCGTGTTAAATCAGCAGCTGGTTGCGCTTGGCTGCCTGTTAGAGAACTGACCAATGGTTAAGCACTTGGCACACTACTACCTAAAGAGGCTAGACTGAAAACATCAGCACCCCGAATCCCATCCCCCACTCGCTCGTTCTCATCATAATTTGTTGCTCCCAAAAACTGTAGCTCCCATGTTATCGTAGTAGTCGACTTCCAAGTAAGTGCGCGAACTATACCAATCCCTCTAGACCTGCATCATATTTCATAACTCATCTATTAGTGCTGACTGTTTGTAGATGTAAAAGTCGGGTTCAAACTTGCGAGTGTTGTTCAGATCACAGCTCAGCGACTAGATTTCTCAGACTACAGTATCGGAATCGATGCGACAGCATCTGCCATAGGGATGATAAACCTCATTGACACGACGACAACGAATATGTCGTCGTTGCTGAGCGCTGGGGCTTTAACGTCTTGCTACCAGTGGGTCTCTGATGCTGGAGAACGTCCGTGGGGATAACTCAGTCGCTGCTGTAAGTGTACCCCTTTCAAATAGACTTGTTCTTTACCACACTCCTAACTGTTATCATCGTCTAACATGAACAGTGAAAGTCGCAGGGACAACCGTACTCACAGGGTCAGTCGAGCCGGGGGATCATAGATCCGGGGACATGTTTACGCAGCAGAATCTGCTGCCCCCAAACCTTTGGCTGGGCAGCGAGTTCCCACATCTCGCCCGCTTCCTCTTGTTGACAACAGCACAGGCTTCTACCGCAACATCTCCCCACCTACCTATGCTAAGTACAATATATCTCAAATCATCAACATTAAAGATGAGGCCAGCCACCCGGTTGCCAGTGATAGCGTCAGGTTACACGAGGGTCTAAGACGCAAACTGTGGTGTCTGTTAACCCGTAAACATATGTTGTGGTGAGGCTATCCCTACACCTTACGACGGGGTGTTGGTATATGTGCCTGTTAAAGTGGCCCAGATTTTGTAAGCCAGGGGTCACGGTTGCCTTGGGACAACAGCGCCGACGCGCGATGCAGCAACACAGAACACGTAAAAGGGCTGACATCAGGGTTACGCGTCCCAGAAGTTGGTAACACATAAATGCGCGTATCTGCATAATACAGGATGGATGCGTTCGGCGGAGCTTACACTGCAATTCTGACTCGCTGTTAAGTAATACGGCTGGTCAAGCCTCAGTTGTGTCACAATGAGTCTAAAGGGTTCCGTTTCACAAACTTCCTCGCTTGCATTTCTGACTAGATTAGTTAGTTTGGTAATGGAAATCGGAGGATAAAGTAACTTGCAACTATAGATTATTTTCTTTATATCTATATCCTCGGAGCTTACTAACTTTACGCCAAGGGACGTTATATCTATATACCTTTAATAATCCTTAATCTGACTCGACTAAGGCCTCTCGCATCCTGACAGGCAGTTAAGGCGATGCAAGCACGCAAGACCTAAATATAAGGCTTATAAAACTCAACTCTCTTGAAGTTAAGAACTAAAGGCCGTAAACCTTACTTCATTATCACAATGCATTTCTGTTACGACCTGCACCCGACACAGACCTGTGAAGGACTGGACTGGTTAAGATAAAGCGTATAGCAGGACGCTAATGTAAAGGGGGCGACCTAAAGACGGCTTGTTAAGGTAGCACTCCTAGACGAGGGAACACTGTCACTGTAAGTCACTGTTATTATAATGCGCAGAATGGGTTTTAGACAGTAGGATATAAATGAATAATATAATACTAATGTAAGGATTAAGAATTCTTACACTTTATCGTGGACACGATGGTAACTATCTATACTAGTTAATGACTGTGTACTTCGTACCTTACTTAGTGAGGGCTGCTTGGTGCCGCTCCCTTAAGCAGGCCACTAAGCGGACGTTAACTAGTCGTAGAGGCCTTAGGTCTTCACACCTCTGACCCAGTGTGCACTGTGCTGCGCACTGTCTTTTCCTCGGGGAATCCTTCAGGCCGTTCCGACTCAGGGGACGACCTGCAGGGTTATTCTAGGTAACTTCTGTAACAAACGTTTTCCTCCTTCAGTAATCCTAAGCTGTAACGCTAAACCGTGATGATACATGCCGTATAATCTGGCTATCATTACACTTAGTGAAAGAAGTGTTTATAATAATAAGTTTAGAAAAATAGATAACTCAACCTAGTTGTAACAGGTTTAAAGACACTGGAAAAGGTCGAGAGTAACACTTCGGAATCCGAATATAATATACATGATTTATCGATGAGTTAAAATTGCAAGTTTTTTCTTCTCCTGTAGTTAGAGTGAAGGAAAGCGCAGCTAGGCGGCGGTAAAGGTCCTAAAACTGGGTCCTCGTAACTCCACCGCCATTTTAGACCCGTGGCAGCTGTAGCCGAGGCAGCCTAGAATTGTGACCCCTCGTTCAGTCTGTCTCAGTCTACCTCAGGCTAAGGCAGCAACTGCTCAGTTCCGAAGATGGAAAGGGAAATTCGTGGTGTCGATTTTGGGGTGGTGAAATGCCTGTTTCTCAAGACTGGCTGCCAATGGGCGTGGCAAAGTTGCCAAGTTGAACAATGGATCGGCTGAAAGGCGATTCTGTTCTTGGGCAAAAGAGCTCTCATCTGGCCGTAGATGTCAACTGAATGCAAGCACGCAAACGCTCCTGCCGTCTTTCAGCGCTGCGTGCACGAGAGAAGCTGCCTATCTCCACACAAGCTGCGCCTTAGGAATTTACACCGCCCAGTCTGCGTGGAAGCGAGCGGATCCAAGCTGAGAATTTTGCAAACGCACGCTTCTCGGCGCTCCTATCTCACGACACGCAAGCCGGTTTCTAGAGCTGACCCAACTTTGGCGTCCTGAATCGCTGCCCGAGCGACAAGCGGCCTGAAGCTTCAAAGCGACGACTTCGAGTTTGTAGTATCCTGTTCAATATGTACAGTTTTCGGCTCCCTTGTCACATCAGCCTCCAAGCGCGATCGCATTTATATCCAAGGCAGTGTCGGGCCTCGATCCATGGGTCTGCCAGTCCCTGCCCACGTAAGAGTGGCCACCGGCATCTGCACATCGCCGGTCCCGACTGGCAGACGACAGCTCTTCCCGCCCGTTGACGTCGCCACACACTCCTCGACAGGAAGCTCCTTGCTGGCCGCTGCGGTAAAATAGACACTGCGTATGCTCATATCAGTCAAACCCCACAGCCGGCGTCAGGTTCTATAGCACTTACGGATGGAGAGGATCCCTGTCGTCACAGTACCACGAGAACCGGAAGCTCGCTTGCCGGAGTGGCCTGTCCAGCGCATACCGACATCCGGCAAGCTGCCATGGCAGGGACTCTCCTGCGGCGGGCTCGCACACATGCCACATCCCGTCATCGATCACCGCGATCCGGTTGAGACGATAGACATCCCCCGGACCCGGATTCAACAGAGAGAACGTGCCTACCAAAGATGTCTTGCCGCTGGCATCCGCAATGGAGTCGATCTGATATTCCTGCAACGTGATGTTTGTGGTGTTAACAAACGACGCGATGGTGCAGCTGTGGCTGTAAGTTGTGTGCGGCATCAGAGGCGCATCCGGCCAATAGCCCGAGAATCTGGTTTGTTCGCCAGCGGCCGGGGTGGGAAGACTGCAGTTATAAGGGGCTGCGTTGGGCGAGGTGGCGTCGCCGCCGTGGAGCCGTCCAGGACAGATCAAGGTAGACGTGAGAAACCCTATTCCAGTGTATAGGTCCCTGTTGATCGGTTAGCTAGCGTTACTGAAGCTGATAAAGAGTCCTACAAGTCGATGCCCTTGATGATATCGGGACAGGCCCACGATTGTCGAACCCCTAGGACCCTATAGTTTGGGTCGAATGAAATCTCCGTTGACTTAACCAGAGTTCCGGGGTGTGCTGGGGCGCATTTCACCCAGCGTGTCGCACCGTTAGTAGTCCCCCCCGTTGGGCCAACTGTGGCAGAACACGACACCAGCTCGCCCGTGGGGATGTTCGTCAGGTCAACGGACACATCAGACTTGCCATCATGATGTTGGTAAAAGAATTTGTCAACGACCCACTCGGGGTCGATGGACCGATCAGGACACCGCCCGGGCGGCTCGTCTGGCGTGAAAGGCAGAATAGGGAGCTGTGGCGTGATGGCGACGGGCGTTGACAACGCGCCTGATACCTGCGAGTTACCCATGATGCACAAAATCTCCTGTCCCCGCGGCGCATCCGGCTCGTCCAAACATCCCTGGATGACAGGCTCTTCCCACGTCCCAGTCGAGGAGAACACGAGTCTACCGAGTCAGCATCACGATATCCTAATGAAAGGACGGAGTCGCATACCCAGTGGAGTTCTCGCAAGACCAGCTGCCCTTCAAATGCATTTCGAAACTGGTCAGATTGAACTGGAACTGGACACCCGTCACATTGCAGCTATGCCACTCATCCCGGGTCTTCGGATCAAGCTCAATGTTCCTCGCCCTACACAGGGCCATCACGTGTGTGGCCGTGTTGAAGGCTAGGAAGCCAATGTCGCCCTGGGAGCCCCCGCTGGAGCCATTGACTGTGGTTAGCTCGGGCCCAAGAATGATGTAATTTGGGTTGGTGAAGGACCGCTCCAGGCACTCGGCTGCGGTTGGCGGGGGCGCATCAGGATCATTCGAGTATTGACGTTCCCGCAGTGTGGGAGAGGCTGAAACTCCAAAAGCCAAGACAAACGCGATGAACACGCCAAGACGCGCCATCCTTTCCAACGAAGATAATAAGAGGAGGATGGAATTGTGATTATCCCCGCTACAGGTCGAGCGAACCGTCAAAGCACGCCTTCCATTGTTCTCTGCACGAGCAACGACCGAATTATACCGTCTTGCAGAAAAGGTGGTAATCTATCCTTGATCAAATTGCCGAAAGCTCAATGCTCCGGCTAAGTCGGTGCATAGTGCTTGTGCACCGATTTTGCGGCACCAGAGCCTCAGATACCCCGTCTCCGGAACTAGAACACATGCCAAAAATATGCGCGGGACATACGGTAGCATTCGGTATCAAAAGTACGATGGCCGCTTAAGCGGCGACAACTATTGGGCGACGGATGCCACAAGAGGATGGTCAAATTGCTGAGCTCTGGCTGAAAGTCCGCTATTATGTATTGACATGCTACGTCATGGTTGTTGGCTCCCTGGGGTCCGACCATCCTTTGCACTGCATCTGAATTCATCGGAAACCCTGCATTTTGTCAAAACCTCGATGCACCCGACATTCTAGATCGCCCCAAGATCGCAACGTCGACGTGGAGCGGTTCGACGACTCATGCTACCAACCCCGGCAATACTAGCAGCAGAGATTATTCTTGTGGCGAGGGTTGAGCCCGCTGTTTCGTTCCGTTTCTACGGGAAGAAAACGGCATCCCTGATGCTGGAAGCCAGCACACTAGTGCTGCTAGTCTGACTCGATACCGGAGATGTCCCTTGTGGCCGGGGGAACCTGGGGCGAAGTACACCCCGACAAAAAGCCCCTAAACAGCACGTTTCTTCCGCCACGAGGCGCGCCAATGTGTTATCGGGTCAAAGAGCGCCATATCTCGGTGGAGACGCTATATCAATGACGCTATCATGTTTCGTTGGTCTAGCCGGTCGGATCCGTTCCGCCAAGCACGCTACAGCGCCGAGATTGATGTTTGGGTCTGGAAATGTTCGATGTTTCTTCATCGACGGTCCACTAATGGAATTCCATGAAGTGATTGTCCCGTCAACAAATTCAAGGCTGACAAATGGGCGATGTGGAGCGGATTCTTCGGCAGGCTGGGTAGGCATATGCCTGCAACGATAAGGGTCGGCCTCGATTCAGTGTTTTGGGGGCGACTTCGAGACAAATTTGTCGACTGTCGTCATCAAGTGGATATGTGATTGAGAGTATAAGATGGTCATGACCCAGTCCCTGACAGGCTCATGATGCCATCATCATACGCCTACGATTCTGAAGACTCTCAACAGCATCAATATCTTCCGCAGCACAGCTTCATCGCCCGTACATTCAGTCACCGCAATGGCCGCCACAGACTACAAGTTCGAGGGGTGGCTCGGTCACGATGCGTCGGCGGCAGAGGGCAAGATGCAATGGGGTGAGTTTGAGCCGAAGCCGTGGGAGGAGACGGACGTCGATATCAAGATCACGCACTGCGGCATCTGCGGCAGCGATATCCACACCCTTCGCAGTGGATGGGTAAGTTCCTAGTTCCTGTTTGATGATGTTCTCTAACACTGTTCCAGTGGCCAACAGACTACCCATGCTGCGTGGGCCACGAGATCGTCGGCCGCGTAGTACGGGTCGGGACGCAAGTCCGCAACGTCCAGATCGGCGACCGCGTTGGTGTTGGTGCGCAGGCAGACTCTTGCCAGGGGCGCGGCGGCGATTGCGAGGCCTGTGCATCGGGTAATGAGAACTACTGCACCATCAAACACATCGGTACCTACAACAGCAGACATTATAACGGCGGGAAAAGCTACGGCGGTTATGCCACCTACTACCGCGGCCCAGCCCACTTCGTCATCAAGATCCCCGATGCCATTTCCTCTGTCGAAGCGGCACCCATGCTCTGCGCCGGCGTGACGACATACACGCCACTCAAGTTCCACGGCGCCGGGCCCGGCAAGAAAGTTGGTGTTATCGGGCTGGGCGGCCTTGGTCACTTTGCCGTGATGTGGGCCAAGGCCCTCGGCGCTGATAAAGTTGTCGTCGTCTCGCGCTCCTCAGCCAAAAAGGAGGACGCGCTCAAGATGGGCGCCGATGATTTCATCGCCACTGGCGAGGACTCTGACTGGGCCACGAAGAATGCGTCCACCCTCGACGTTATCATCTCCACTGTATCCAACACCGACATGCCCCTTGGCAAGTACCTCGACTTGCTCCGTCTGGACGGCACTCTCGTGCAGGTCGGTGCGCCGGATGACGGACTACCGGGCTTCCGAGGGTTCCCCCTCATCCTGAAGCGGATCAAGATCACGGGCTCGATGATCGGGTCGCCGAGTGACATCAGGGATATGTTTCAGTTGGCAGTTGACAAGAATGTTCGGCCGTGGGTTGAGGCCATTCCGATGAAGGATGCGAACAAGGCGATCCTCGATATGGAGAAGGGCAAGCCAAGGTACCGGTATACTCTGGTGAATGAGCCTGAGGTCAAGGCAGGTCTATAGATAGGGGTTCAATGTTTTGAGTTGGCGTTACAATACCACACTTTTGGATAATACAAGTGAGGGGCCCATTTCTAAGGCATTAACGTATTCCAAGGCTGGGGCGTTTGCTATGTTAGTCGCAGGTGGCTTACACACTGGCAGGGCTATTCTCCGCAGTTCCAATTGTGAGAAGCAGTACGGGTAACAACTTCGAAAAAGAAAAAAGCGGCGAGTTTGATGGCGGCGACCGGACCATCAGGAAGAGAGGGGTTCGCTGTTTGGCATATGGTAAGTTAATCTTGTTCGTCCAAAGTCTTTGATTGACCTGACCTTTTCCTTTGACATTCGTGCTTGTTCGCTGCAATTGCCACGAAAGATGCGTCAAACGCGCAAAGGGAAGTCGGCCGGGTGAAAGGCGCCAGTCGCTGTTCTGGACAAGCTGAAGCCAGCGTCGTATTTTCACGTCACGTCACATCAGGCCTTTCAACCATGCCTCGGCATCGTCAGTCTTCACGTACAATTGAAAACATGACGTTCTTCGGACTGGCCCGCTATGGCCAGCATCACAGTCCGCACATCAGCGGAGCCATCAGGCCTTTTCCCATCAAGGAAAAAAAAGTCGGACCGTTTGTCGGCGTTGGTCGACGGATCTCGGAGCAGGGTTCTGGAAGGGGGGAGAGCTCCGACAAAGCACCGACACTACTAGCCGACGGATGGAAGTCTAGCTGCAGAATTCCCCACAACTTGGAATTCCTGGGGCCCCGGATTGTGGCGCGCCGGCGATGGGATGCTTAAATCCTCCACATTACGTGGTACGCTCCCCGCTGGACGCACTTCGGTGTCTTTTTTACCATGGGCGCCCGAGTCGCCGAGGGGCCGACAATGCGACCGTGAAGTATGAGGAGGGATCAGCAGAGAGGCCGAGTTTGCATGATATTGTGTTGGCAGGCGTCAGATGTGCGTTTTCTGGCTTGGAGGAGTGAGTGTCTTTGAATACTTAAAGCTGGCTGATAGCTCAGCTGTAGAACAAAGAGGAGGATATCAGATATCAGCCTCTTTCCAAGTCTTTCTGGCCAGTTTTCAACCTTCAACGGCGCCATGAAGTCCACACTCGCATTAGCCATCTTCGCTGCGGCGACAACAACTGTGGAGGGTCATGGTTATCTGGTGAAACCGTTCAGCCGGACGCGTCTGGGTGCTGAGGTAAGTTGGGGAGATTTCTGTCTCAAAGATGTTGACCAAGGTGTTACCTAGCTAACTCGGTCAGGCTGGTCTCGATTCCTGCCCCGAGTGTTCCATCCTCGAGCCCGTCTCTGCATGGCCCGACCTCAACATCGCCCCCGTCGGGAGGAGCGGCCCCTGCGGATACAACGCGCGTGTCAGCATCGACTACAACCAACCGGCAACCAACTGGGGCAACAATGTTGTCGCCACCTACAAGCCAGGCGACGTGATCGACGTGCAGTGGTGCGTCGACAACAACGGTGACCACGGCGGTATGTTCAGCTACCGCATCTGCCAGAACCAGACCCTCGTCGACAAGTTCCTGACACCGGGATACCTCCCTACTAATGACGAGAAGCAAGCCGCCGAAGATTGCTTCGAGGCTGGAACCCTTCCCTGCACCGACGTGTCAGGTCAGTCGTGCGGATACAACCCCGACTGTCAACAAGGACAGCCATGCTGGCGCAACGATTGGTTTACTTGCAACGCCTTCCAGGCGGGCAGCCGTCGCGGTTGCCAGGGCGTGGACGCTGCGCCCTTGGGGTCGTGCTACACTAGCATCGCCGGCGGGTATCCCGTGTCCAAGAAGATCCGCATCCCCAACTACTCGTCCAAGCACACGCTTCTGTCCTTCAAATGGAATTCATTCCAGACCGGCCAGATTTACCTGTCATGCGCAGACATCGCTATCGGCGGATCCGGGAGCGGCTCTCCCTCGACTACCGCGACAAGCCCGACAGCTACACCCACCGGCGGGTGCACGCCTGCTGCGACGGTTGCGGTGACGTTCAACGAGCTGGTGGCAACATCGTACGGCCAGAACATCAAGGTTGTGGGCTCCATCTCCCAGCTGGGCAGCTGGAATGCCGCGTCTGCTGTCGCGTTGTCGGCAGCGCAGTATTCTACGTCGAATCCTCTGTGGTCGGGTACGGTGAATCTTCCTGCTGGGATGACCTTCCAGTACAAGTTTGTTAAGACCGAGAGTAATGGGGCTGTGTCGTGGGAGAGTGATCCGAATCGGTCGTTTACGGTGCCGCAGAGCTGCGAGGGGGTGGCGACGGTCAGTTCTTCTTGGAAGTGAGCTGAGGTGGGTTCAAGGGGTTCAAACGATATGATGATTATTTCCTTTGGGTTCTGTCTCCAGTTTCTTGTCTATACTTTACTCTTTTGCCTCGCAGACATTTTGGTCCCCAACCTCTTCTCCCCTTTTGGCTCACCGTTTCGTACCCCCGGTACAGGGTGCGCACCCTGTTCCTTAAAACCCCAAATCCGTCCCCAATATCTCCGGGGGCTCACCAAACCCACAATTCTTCTCCCAACACTTCGTAATCGTATGCACATACCGAATCTTCCCGCCCTCCACCCGAAACTCATGGCTATCCGGCAACTTACTCCCCCCAAACACCAAAAACACACTCACCACCCCCAGCTCCTCATCAATTACATACCGCCTGTCGGTCAGGGAAATCCCGCTCGGGACCCCGCTGTTACAAGTATCCCCCGGCGCGGTGTACAGCCCGCCTTCGAGCCGGCGGCAGGACGGGTCCCACGGGACGGGGACGCTTCCGGTGCCGTTGAGGAAGAGGTTGAGGTAGGAATCGCCGGCGGCTTGAATTGTAGCGCGGGAGGTGAGTAGGGCCGCGGGAAGAGGGAGCCAGGACTCGGAGAGGGCGTAGTGTAGGGTGTGGGCGGCGTTGAAGAGCCAGTCGTTGGTGGTGGTGACGATGGAGTCGATTTTGGAGATTGTTACCTGGGGGGGAGTGGTGGAGTTGGAAGGGGAGAGCCAGATCTGGGTGCCGATTACGTAGGGCTTGAGCTTGTCGGCGATGATGAGCTCGGTGTAGGAGGCGCAGGAGGTGGGGTCGTAGATGCTGCGGCGGTGGTCGATTTTGAGTGGCATGGAGAGGATTCCGGTGGTGATGTTGGCGGGTTTGAAGTTTTCGTGGTAGATGGTCTGCGGGGTGAGGGTTTTGAGGTAGCGGACCTCGGCGAGGCTTTGCGCTGCTACGTAGCGGTCGGTCACTTCGGCGAGGGTGGCGCGGTCGCACGCTGCGAGGGCCAGGGGGGCCGTCAGCAGGAGGGTGAAAACATGGAGGAGGCTCATGATGATCATGATCGCAGATCCTGGTCGACGCCAAATTGGAGGATCGGTTGGGGGACTGCAAGGTACGAGAGACGGCTGGTTGGTTCGGGGTAGATGAGTGCTTGTATTTCAACTGGACTACTGCCTCAAGTCAATGCTAATTCTACGACATAGGATAAGTTCACGTTCTACCCGCCGCGCCAACACCCACAGCCGCGACTTGTCCCACAGCATCAGCCAAGAAGACACGAGCATGGGAATCTCTCGATGATAAAGCTTCCCCAACCAAACAACCCCACGATATCTCTCATCGGCCCTGCTTCTGCATCCCGCATCCCACCGAACGGGACGGGCTCGAAATCACCCGCTGCGCCTCCCGCCTATAATAAGCCAATAACAACCCCAATGAATTGCCCCCCTCTGATTGGCGACACCGCGGCAAACACGTCTTTAGCCTCGATCCCCTCATCCTCAGATAACCGACTGCTACGCCCCTCACCGCGTCACCTCTTCGAGATGGGCCCTCAAAAGACTGGGCGGTTATTTAGATGAGACCGCGAGGTCCGCTCTCTTCCCCCATTCCCCCGCCGTTTGGTGTTAAACCCCATCGGCACCTTATTCAACCAAGCACCGCCAACTAGTAACTCCCGGCACCCAGAGAAAGCCACGAACCACCCGACCAGACACATAGCCAGACCACTCGAGACGCGACAATGCGCCTTCTGTCACAGCAGCTCTCGGCAGCAGCCTATTGGCTCACAGCAGCAGTACTTCTGGCTTCCGGCGTGCAAGCCCGCTCGATGTATGTACCGCTCTCCGCACCCACACAAGACCTTAGCGCATCTTTATGACCACCTAGTAACTGGAGACGTGACTAACACGGCATCGGCACCTCACACAGACACCACAACCGCCAAGTCCCCCAAGAGCCCGACTTCACCTGGGCGCTGACCGGCTATTCCGAGCCAAACTGCAAGGGCGACATCGTGGCCAACTGGCGCGGCGCCAACGACGTCCCGGCATGCATCAGAATTACCGCCACGAGGTCGATATCGGGTGGCTCCGGGGGCGCCAATACTGTCAACCTGTGGAAGGACAGGACGTGTAAGGTCCCGGCTGACGATGTAGTGGCTGCGGGGCAGGACGGGAATCGCTGGCCGTGTTACAATGCTGTGATTCAGGGGTTTAGTGTGGGGGATGTGGTTTATGGGCTAAGTGGGAATGGGAATGCGACAGGGGCCGAGACGATGTCGAGGTTGGACTTTACATCGGTGTGATGGGTTGTGGTATTTGTAAGGTAGTAATGGATAGAGGGATAACACAGGGTTAGATTGTCATCGTGGTTTAATAGCTGTACTGTACATATAGGAAATCCGTATTCATCGCGTGTCGCTTGACCTCAGAGGAGAAGGTATTTGACGGTGTCCCGGGATCCTGGGGAGTCCGGGTCAGGAGTTTGTATCAATTCGGCAAACAACTGCCGGCCATCGGTCCGTCTTTTCAATCCAGGGCCGAGCCCCTGGGGGGTTTGATCCCGTCAGAGCCTTGACTACCTTAGTGTTCGAAAACTATACCTACCACATGTAGGTAGTTTGCCATTTCCGGCATACCGCTCTGCATTAGCGGCGACTGAAGGGAGAAGGCTTCTGGTTCTGAAAGGTCATGTATATTCGATGATCGGGAGCGCCTGATGGTTTTCGGTCTTGTACTTGATCTACTCTCAACGACTTTCAAGTTTCGTCAACTTTCTCGCTGTGCCCCTGTTCACCATGTCGAGGGAAATTCAGAAATTTTCAATGCCTTATCCAGCGTGAAGCGAGTTCAGACCACGAGGATTCTGGTATTGACACAGAGGCTCCCGTACGCCACGACTCCTGGGAATGATTTGCCGTCTTGCAGCTCCCGCAGTGCCTCCGCGTTCGGGGTTGGCGATGTTGGCGAGCCGGTAGGTATGTTCTCAGTGACGATTACCATCTTATTCTTGGAATACTACGGCATCGGGCTGAACGGCCTGGTAACAGGCTGGGCGGTATTGGTACTGCTGGATGTTGAGTCCTGAATTTCCACGCCACCATTGCCTGCTCCTCACTCGGATACAACGGGTTTGACCACGGGGTTGGCGGCATTGTTGTCAGTGGCTTTTTCCTTTCGTCATACCGCTGTCCTGACGCACCAGTTCTCTCGGTGCATGCTCCACCATTTCAGGCGGATCCAGTGCTGAGGGTCGATTTCCCCTCGTTTCTCCTCTGGGAGATTTGCCTCCTCCTTCGGACGACACAACCAAAAATGGCCCAAACCGACGCACTTCGCCGAGCCGCTCGGCGGATCACGCCGGCATCTACCGCCACCAGGGCTCTCCCCTGCATCAGAGGTGAGTGGGAATCCTTGAACTGGTGTTCTCCAGTCCTTGATGTCTTTTTTTTTTTTTTTTTTGGATCGCTGACTGAGTTGGGCATGTGAATAAAGGTCACCAATGCAAAGACATCGCATAAATGCGAGGCCTGTAGGGACCTCAAGGAGCCTTCGACCCGGCAAGTGCTTTTTTATTGATCCTTGATGAATATGAGACACAAGAATCAGGCTTGCTAACTTGAGTTCCCTCTTGGCATACCTAGGTACTTGAGGAGTTGGAGGACGCAGTTCGTGCCATGGCGGCGGCTTACCACAAGGATACTCGAAGCCTGCCCGCAGCATCGTGAGTGAATTCCCTCCCGCTACTAGCTTCATACATATTTGAACACCATCCCCATCTATTCAGGTTACCGACACAAACACTTTGAATACAGGAGAGAGTCGAGTTGATCCAGGCGAGCAGACCCCTTTGGGGTGACGTGCTTGGTGGCACCGTGACAGCCAAAGAGAAATTCAAGAGCCGCCGTGTGGGCATCAAGCCCAATAGAAAGACCAGCCGCAAGAATGCCAACCGCAAGGTGGGAAAGACGGTATAAATACCTAGTCATGGAGATGCCAAAGAAGCGATAGGGTTGGTGAAAATGCTTGGTTTTGGCACCTATCCGATTGCCTAGTTAGGGACGGACTGGGGGCAGATATGGCCATCAGCTTGAACAACTGGGGTTTTACTAGGTACCTATGCAAATGGAACAGTTGCCTGACTGCTAATTTACCATTGATTTGAGAATGTGTGTGAAAAGGGCAAGTTTGATTTTGAGCTCTTGATTTTGCCCCCGTTGCTGGCACAGCTTCGACACTGCTCGCACGACAACTAAGCGTCCATTTCCAAACTTACGTGACAGCGCTGCTTTGATCGAATTTTCTCCACCCCTCGTCTTGCCCTAAATACGGGGCTGCTCTTTTTCCTCCTTTTCTCCAGGCCCCAGTCAACTTCTGTCGTGATTTTTCACCTTGACCTGCCAGCTCCAAACAATGAACTCTTTCAAGTCTTCTCTGCACCTCTACCAGAATTCTTAAGCCCTCCAGTCGTTTACCTGATAGTGAAGACCTTCACTTTTGTTCTCCAAACGCTAGACCTCTCTCTCCTCCAGTCTAGCGGCTCCAAATCTCTCGTTATCTTCCGGCTAAGAACATCGCCCATTCTCCCTTCTTGAACACTCTGAGTAAGCATAAGCTTGTAACTTTAACGGCGGCCCTTTTTCCCAAAGAGGAAATAACACACCTAGCCATGGCATCCCGGCAGCTTTCGGCGAGCAGTTTGGCCAGGCACAAGGTCCGAGACAACACCGACGCTACAACGGCAGTTGTCCGCCTTCAACCTTGCGTGGACTGTACCAGGCGTATGCTCACGTACAGGGGCCAGGACTCGCCCCATGACGTTGATGGCGTCTTCCACGGAGAGGTTGTTTGCCACTATGGCCAGCGTATGTCCTGTCACTTTGGTTTTGCTGCCTCTCTTAGCCCGGGTGCCTTTGCTAACTTAACCTTCACAGATCAAAGGGCTAATATGGGGTGCTTCGCTTGCCAATATGCTGGTGAGAGTTGTCGGGTACGTACATTTATACTCTTTCTTTAAATTGGTCTCTTTGCCCTCCCTCTTGGCAACCAATCACCGTTCTACACTTACAGAAGCCTCTCAACCCAAAGAAGCAACAGAGAAGACTCCTCTATTATCACCCACCTGTTTCTTTCCCACTAAGCTGTTTGTTCAAAGGCTGCAGAAGGCTAACCAATTACCTACCCATTCACAGAAGATCACCAACGCTGTCCTTGCGCGCCAGGCCGAGGTCCTGGCTGCGGCCTACAGACGCGCTTGGGGAAACCCAGACCCAAACAGCGCTGTAAGCAGCCCTTTGACAGAGAACTTAGCTTTTTCACCTCACTGACAGTGTGTGTTGATAACAGGAGAGACTTGCCCTGGTTGCGGCCATCAGGTCACTGACGGTGAATGGGGATGGGCAGATCCATCTGCCGGAATTTAATTCTCGCCGGGCAGGCCAGCCCAGTGCAGGCCGGCCTCGTGCCAGCCGTGCTCGCCGGGCTGCTGCCCAGGCCCCTCAGGCTGCCGCTGCTGCTGGCCCCAACAACGCCCCTCTGGCCCTTCCCGCCCTTCCCGCCCTTCCCGCCGCTCCCGCCGCTCCGACCCAGGCTCTGCCTGGCCCAAGTCACGCCCCTGCCTGGCCGCAGCAGGCCTTCTTCGAACCGCTGGTGCCCTCCGTCCCGTCCCAGGCCTCTGCGCATTTGCAGAGCCTCCTGGAGGCTGCATCTGCGCACGCCTCCGGCCCTCACCCTGCCCCTGGATCGTCGCTGCCGCCTCGCCCTCTCGTCCTGTGGGAGCGGGGGTTCTGGGACCTCGTCCACCGGCCGAACTACATCGGCGGTGTGGACGGGGGCCCGGAAACCCCCGAGGAGATGGAGATGCAGGCGGCGTTGTTCGAGTGGGCGAGGGGGGGTGGAGGTGATTGGACTTTGGCGCTGCCGTGGAAGGAGGAGGAGTGAGCTTTGGGCGGTGGTTTGGTCTGGTTCGGTGTGGCGCGGTGTCTTTGTGGTTTTTGGTGGTTCTTTCCGGCTTGTTCTGTTGTTTTATTTGTAGGAATATAATTAGATTTCATTTGTCTGCATACCGTACTGATGACATGCGAGGTGGATCTGATACTAAAATCTCCAGGCCGTTTTCGCTTCCAACCTAAGTGTTTATGTCCAACTCAAACAGAATCCATCCCGCAACGGAAGGCCAAATATACCAGGGCTGGATGTCTGACAAGGAAGGTGCAACCCATTGTATGACTCCAGTCGGGATTTCGACGCTCCACCTGCAGGCCGGATGCCGTGGTCCAATGGCTGGCGACGAATCCTGCCTTGGTCCGTTGGTACGCAGCGGCCATGCAGACGGCCCAGTGATGCCCAACACACGCCCAATGCAGCCCGCGATGATTGGCGATGATGCGGACGTCATGCACGTGCTCGCCGCTGTGATGACTGGTACAAGACGACGCCGCCGCACGATGGGCTCGAGTTTCAAACCAGTCATCATCAAGTACAAGACTTCCCCTCCCTGGAGACGCGCAGTGCCTTTGGACCCCGCTAACGCTTCTTTCTGCACTTCCTCTTTTCCATCTTTCCTCCCCATCATCCACCACACCCTGGACCCGACCGCAGCCAACATGACAACCCGCACGCTAGACGGACTCACAACCCTGCTGCAGGGGCTAGACCTCGACGAGATCCCGACCTTCCCCTCGGCCGACCCCCTGCGTCAACCCGTCGACATCTTCCACGCCTACCTCGCCGTGGCCCTTCAAGAGCTTGTCGGTTGCGACGTGCAGCAGGCTTACGATTCCATCCAACCTGCCAACACAGTGGGAAATGGTGACCTCGACATCGTCCTTCCAAAGTTAAAGCTGCCCGGCAACCCGGACCTGCAAGATCTCGCAGCCGACCTCGCTCGAAGAGTATGCCCCTCCTACCCCTGACTTCGCCTCCCTATCGCCTCCGGCTGCTAACCTCTTTTCTCTCTCTCCAGTTCCCGAACCACCCCCTTTTCGTCGTGCCCTGGAAAGACAAACAGCACGTCCGCTTCTTCCTCCACCCCAAGGCCCTTCCGCGCATTCTACTTCCCTACATCCTCGACCGTGGCCCCTCGTATGGCGTACTGTATGGCACCCTGCCCGAAAATGCCCCCGAACCCGCCCCGGCCCAGAAGACCGTCCTCGTGGAGTTCTCCTCCCCCAATCTCGGCCAAGACTTCCGTCCCGACCACCTCCGCAGCACAATTCTCGGCGCCTTCGTCTCAAACACATACGAGGCGATGGGATGGCGCGTCGTGCGCACTAACTACCTCGGCGACTGGGGGAATCATATCGGCCTGCTGAGTCTGGGCTGGGCGCGCTACGGCGGTTCCGATGAAATATTCGCAAAGCCCCCCGGCGAGGCGTTCCGAGCCATACATGACATCTATTCCAAGATACACGACGAGGTAGAGCCGAAAATTGCGGCGAAGAGGAAAAAGGCCAAGGAGAAGCAGGAGGGGGGCGGCGCGGTCGAGGAGGAAGAGGAAGAACCGATTTTTGCGGAGCGGGCCGCGGCGTTCAAGAGGCTCGAGGATGGCGATGCGAAAGAGGTGGAGCTTTGGGAGAGGATTCGGAAGATTAGCGTGGACTACTATGAGGCGACTTACAAGCGGATGGGGGTGGTCTTTGATGACTACTCTGGAGAGTCGCTGGTGTGTCGGGATGGGAAGGGGGTTCAGGGGGTCGAGGAGAAACTGAAAGAGCTGGGTATCTCGGAGCAAGACGAGCATGGGTCGTGGGTTGTTAACTTTGGGAACCACGGCAATGCACGACTTGGGACCGGTGCGCTACGTGGGAAGGACGGAATTACCGGCTATCTCCTGCGCGACGTCGCTTCTGTGTTGGACCGACACGAGAAGCACAAATTTGACAAGCTCATATTCGTCGTCGGCGAGCAGAATCAGCACTTCCAGCAGGTGGCACTGATCGTCAAACTCATGGGACTACCTGATATCGAGGCTAAACTTCAGCACTTAACCTTCTCGAAGAACTCGAGCGCTCTAACATGGGGTGAGAGCCGACTGCTTGGTGACATCCTCGATCGGTGCGAGCAGTACGCTCAACTCGCGGCGGCGGACTCGGAGCAGCTCCCTTCCAGACTTCAAGTCAACGAGAAGTTGAACACATTGGGGATCAACACGCTGGCCATTCAGGAGCTGACCACGAGGAATAAGGGGCACAGCACCAGCTTTGACGGCGAAACACTCATGTCGACCGAGGGTGAGACCGGACTGAGTCTTCAGCTCGGCTACGCTAGGTTGTGCAGTGCCATCGATGATGTTGGGTCAAGTTCCGGTAGTTCGAGCAGTTCAGCTGGAGATGTGGACTACTCTTCACTCTGGGAGGGTGGGTGGATCGAGGTGCTTCGGCTATTGGGACGATTCCCGGCGGTGGCAACCGCTGCGTACAAGTCTCTTGAGCCTGGCCCTCTTCTTACATACATTTTCTCGGTTCTAGACGAGCTCGGATACTGCCTTGACGATGTTGACGAAGAAGCGGCAAATGGGGGGCAAGAGTCCGATGCCAGCAAGTTTGCGGCAAGATCACTGCTGTTCCGTAGCACGAAGCAGGTGCTCGAGAATGGCATGCGGCTGCTGAATGTTACGCCAGTGTCATGATGGAACACAAGCGAGGCAGATATGAGACATGATGAAGACAGGTTTCTTGAATTGTACATCTGAGAATGCAGCCCAGAGCCGAGAATACGCAAATTGAACCCCCGATTGTTGCTGTGAGAAACAACTTCAAGTCTCGGCGCCGTACAGCCACCATAGGGCTACCTCAGCTGCAATAGGGCTATCTGGGTGGGTGGCCCATTCTCATCTTCCACAAAATGAGGGGTTGCTTTGCCTGCCTATTTTCCTCCCTTCAGGTTCTTGCTTGTCTGCCCGAATAAACCTCCCTGCTCGACTCACACCGACCACAGTAAGTTCTGCCTTGTCTGGTTATTTCGCCCTTTCCTGGCCAGCACTGCTATGTTCAGTAGAGTGTGGCTCCAGACATTTGCATACCCTCCTTCATGTCGGCTTCTTTCACCTAGACCGACAGTTGTGCTAACATTTCCGCTATCATCTAGATGTCTGACTTCGATTACGTGATGGATCCGGAGGGCGTGATTCTCACGCTCCACAACCCCAATGCTCCGTTCTGCGCGTTTTCGTGGCTCAACATGCGTGTCAACAATGCCAGAGCCGAGGATGACAAAAGAATACCATCAGGTTTCTTCTCTCGTCACACCATCTAATTCTAGCGTCGGAGGTGTTCGAGACGATGCTGCAAGAAAGGTGGTCAGAGGGAAGAAAGGTCGACGGTTACTACCGTATCACCGCCACCGACTGGGACCCCAGAGCACTCGCAATGGTCATGGACATGGTTCATGGCCATCACCACAAAATCATTCCCCAAATGCCTCAGACGCCGTGGGGGAAGCTGCCCCTCGCTGCCCAGGTTGCCGTAATCGTGGATTATTACAGCCTCCATGAAGCAACTGAGGCGTATCGTCTGCTTTGGTTGCAGTCCCCGGTGCGGTCGTGGTTGAAGACATCACGCGGCATCAAGGCTATACTGAGGGACCCGCAGGATCGCCCGTGGCCACACATGCTGTACGAGAGAGACGGACTTCAGGCATGTCTATATCTCTGCATCTCCTTGGTCTTTCGAGATTCCGATGTTTTCGACAAGGCTGTCCAGAACATCATCTATTGCTGCAGAGGAACGGTTATCGACCTCCCTGAGCTTCCCATCCATTCAGTCGTTAGTGAGTCATCCTTTATAATATCCCTTGAATCTGGATGTCTTAATATACGGAACCTAACAGCGTATCAAATTGATAGAAAGGATCGAGGCAAACCAAAAGAAGATCATCGACACCATCATGAAGAATTTTCTAGACCTCAAGGAGTGCTTCAATCCTTCCAACAAGAACCCTTACACGGTCTGCCGAACAAGATACACGAGCGCCCTGGCCGGTCTAATCCGGAATCTCAAGCTCGCCGGTGGCTGGTGCAACGAGAAAACGGGCATCCATTACAATCCCCAACACTCCCTCGGTGACTGGTACTGCAATCGCAGTATTAGCGAGGCGGCCAAGGCGATCTATGACACCGAGTTGCGTTTGGTGCGCGTCTTAGGGGCTTGCGACTTGAACGCTGCACAAGAGATTGTGGAGGCATTTGACGATGTGACGCAGGGCAGTTGGTTTGATGAGCTGATGAAAGAGGGCCTAGCGATGGAGGACTTTGTGCTGGGAGGAATGCCGGTTATATGAGACGGTGGGGGTGGATGGGAAGGCGGGATGAGGCTTTCCTCGTATTCTATTCGTCTCCGCCTTCTGCGGATCTCCCTTAGCTCTCCGTCCGTTTTGTACTTAGTCAGAGTCCGCTAAGAATCTTTTGCCGGTTGAGGCAGTCATTCTCTCCCATTTCCGTTTCAGATGACCTTCGTTCTGCTTTACTCTAGGTACATTGGGAAATGAAATGTCTGATGACATAAAGTGATAAAAGCTTATAAATAGGCTGATAGGTACTCCTCCAAGCAGCAGTGGCCAGAAGCATCAACGTCATCAAAATTGCACATGTCCAAGCAAACTTCTTAAGTGCCCAGCATACCATGACAAAGCTCACGGCCGCATTCGCCAGGACGCGCGGAGAGCGCACGTTTCGCCAGCCATTCTGTTGCCATTGTGCCAGCGACACCATGGACTGTGATGGACCCCTGGTCGTCGAATTCAACGTCAACGGGCCGGACGAGGGCACCGTGGCCTTGATGATCTGAATGGTGGCAAACCATCAGGTTGTTCGAAGTGTTTTGGTGAAAATGGGCCTTGTCCGCCTGCGCCCTCCACGCCTCAAAGCCCACCAAAGTCTTCCCGCAGGACTGGGGAAATTCAAGTTATATGGCCAGAATGGGTTGGAATTTTGCGAGAGCACTGAAAGTGCCGAGATCTAGGAAGTAATGGCAGCTTCGCTGAACGAGATCCGTGGATTTAATACCACCAAGATTCGCCCGGATATTAGGATTTTTCAGGGCAAGGCGTAAGAAACATAGGGAGCAGGGAGAGTAGCAGTGGAGTTAGAGTATGTCAGGCATTGATTAACTCAAGGATTTACTCAAGGTGTAAGTAGTTACATCACACGTGGAAGAATGAAAGTGCCGATATGGCCTTGAGGTCAGCGATTTTGAGTTATTGGGCCGTAGCACCCAGTGTCGGCAAGTTTTTAAATGTCGTCTTTGTCTTCGTTGTGAAGAAGTCGGAGAGGAAGAAGAGTAGAGGTCGGCGAGCGTTCAGCTTTGGGTGGCTTTTGTCTGGTGATGCAATCAAACCGGGAGACTTGGGGAAGAGGAAAGCAGGAGGAGAGGTTCGTGAATATCTCAAGAGGGTAGTAACGAGAAAACTTGTCGAGCAGAGCGTGTGAGCGGACTGGTCGTCCGGTCGATGGCTTCAGGTTTAGCTACGTGCGTCCTGATACGTGGGTCAGAGACGGGGTCAAAGATATCACACACCTTCAACAATTCCAGTTTCAGCAGTTACCATTCACCATTTCACAACCTTTTCTTTTTTCTTTCCAAAACTGACGAATTTTGAAAATGCCTAACAAAAAGGCTCGCGCTGAGCACCTCGCTCACATCGAGAGGGTTTGCCGCGCCATCGTCCGCGCCCCTCGCCCGTACCGCAACTGCTCGCTGCGCATGGTAAACGCCGTCTTAGCGGCGAAGAGGGCCAAGGCCACCAAGGTGGACAAGCCCTTTGAGGGCGAGATTGTTTGCTGTCGGCTGCCTGGTTAGTCTAAAATTCCGCTGTTTCATGAGATTGTTTTGATGCTCAGTTTGTTCCCTGGTATGTCAGTACTGATATAGAAAACGTGACAGAGGAAAACGAGAGGCACCAGTGCCATGGCTGCCATTTTTCGAACCAGTCTTGCATATCGGTATGTATTTATATGTCCCTCGACTATTCCGCGCTCTCCATCTCGTATGATGACATCATGCTAGCACAGCAACTGAACCAGGTCGAGACGAGCATTGCTCAGCGTGTTGAGATACTTGCCGCAGCCTACGGCAGCGGATTTGACAAGCCCAAGGGCAGTCCTGTATGTCAAGTAGATCATTTGGCACTTTCCAAGCACACTTCTGACCAGTTCAACCACAGGAGTATACGGCGTTGGAGAACGCAGTTCACGCTCTGGCCATTATCTGCGAGAGTGGCAGCCGCCAGCCCATTGGGGCCCTGGACGGCCGTCGAAAGGGGGTGAAGAAGGGTGGCACGGGCACCAAGAAGGGGGGCAGCAAGAAGAAGGTAAAGAAGGGGAACAACGGCCATGAGTGAGGAGTTGCTGGCGCTGACCAGGAATCCCCGTATTCATGCCATACCATGGGCCTGCCCAAGTAGGTGGCTTTCCAACAGTTGACTCGTAATTAGGCTTGGGGTTTGTTTGCTTCGAAAACAAATGCGAATCATGGCCCCTGTGGCATATTTTTAGCCATTTTCAACAGTTTGTCTCTCATCGTCTGTGACAAAATGTAACTGATTTCCCCTGATAGGTATGGATGCACTGAACTCGAGCGACAGGAATGAATCGCTTGACTTCAACCAAAACAACTTCCACACACCTCATCATCAGCTGGGACCACCAGTCATTGTGCCAGATGGAGCCGGCATTAGCCGGCCCGACCCGGAGGGTGTCGGAAGTGGACCGGAGGACCGGGGCCGAGGCGCACAGGTCGCCGGAGGAGGTCGCGCCGGAGCGGAGGGGAAGACCCGAATAAATGAAGATGCTAACAGTGCCACGAAAGAAAAGTCGACAAAACTCAGCAAAGAAGAGCAAGGGTTCTTGCCATGGGTCCAAGCCTGACAGTAAGGATCGGATGGTCAAATTGAGCTTGACGACCTTGACCGTAGTTTTTGAAGCGTCTCGTGGCTGTCCCCTGCCTAGCGTCCTGCAAATATCAGAGCTTGAGAGGAAAGGGCTAGTGTAGGTAGAATGAAGCGGGGAAACTCTGACCGCAGTGTCGGTTGCTGCGACGCTTTGTCCTTTGTGATGTTTGCAGCTCGCTTACGGTTTTTATTGATGGACTTGCCCAAATGATAAGAACACGAGCCTCTTTGGAGGGGTACCATTGCATGCGACCCAATGCCGTGTCACGATGCCGTCCCTTTCCCCAGGGCAGGGGCAGCCAAGAACAGGTGGAGAACATGGGGAAAGAATCGTGAGCACGGACTCGCACAGACCAAAGTCGCCGGGCTGGGACTAGCCGCCGTTCCCTGCAGTAGCGTGAGATGCCATCCCACAAGCGTTGCTTGTTTTGGGGGCCAGGCATCTGACAGACCCTTTGACCCTGACAGACGTTTTCTGGGAGATGCAAACGCCTCATTTCGTCCTGACGATGGCTATTCGCGCGGTTCACTGGCGCTTCGACATCGAGCCACAATCACAGTGCTTCCTGCTGTGTCTGTGTGGCCGCAGCTGCGATGGCCGTGGCGTCGGTGAGGTCTCCATACGACCTCCAACCTCTCCCAGGACCTGGCCCTTCTGTTAGGCCTATGGGTACTAATTGAAGTGGAGCGTCCCCCTTCGCCATCTCACTCTGTACCCAGCTGTTTGCCACATTTCTCCTCGACAAACCTGCCTCTCTGGAACTGAGCCTTCCCCCAAGCAACGCTAGTCTCAGCAGCCAACAGTTAACACCCGACATGGCAGACGCTCCACCGGATAGCCCCCCTGTCGGAAGTGGAGACGCCGGTTTTCCACCGATGCTTACGCCAGAGATGCTCGCGGTGCTCCCCCACGACACTATGGGCCCGACTGTCCTCGTTGTGACGTGGGTCATGACGGCGATAGCCTCCATCTTTCTCGCCCTCCGCCTCTACTGCAAGATCTCCATCAACCGACGCATCTGGTGGGATGACGGCATCCTGCTGGCGTCATATGTGTGCCTGGTCATCCAGGCCGCCCTGACAACCTTCCTGGTGACGGTTGGCTTCGGCAAGCACATCTGGGACTTCCCCCTCGAGAACTTCGCCCCATGGTTCTTGATCCCCATCTCGGTCCGCGGCACTTTCTCGCTCGTGGCCCTCGCCTGGAGCAAGACGGCTTTCGGCGTCACCCTCCTGCGCCTCACCACAGGCTGGACGCGCTGGGCCGTGTGGTTCATCATCGTTTCCGTCAACATTGCCCTGGCTCTGAGCGCCCTGCTGAGCTGGGTGCAGTGCAGGCCGCTCAATGCCTCTTGGGATCCTTCCGTCAAGGGGGAGTGCTGGCCGCGCGATGTCATGAAGAACTACAACATCTTTTCGGGCGCCTACTCGGGTGCAATGGACTTTGCTCTCGCTTTGCTTCCGTGGAAACTTCTTATGGGCCTACAGATGAGGAAGACTGAGAAGCTTGGCGCCGCAGTCGCCATGAGCATGGGTGTCCTGTGAGTCCCCCTGAAAGCCGACTGACTGCAAGTTCTCCTCTCGGCCGGCGCTAACTGGACGCCAACAGTGCCGGTATTGCGGCTGTGGTCAAGACAGTCAACATCCCCAAGCTCTACAGCAGTGACATCTACGACAGCGCGCAGCTCATGATCTGGGACACGGTCGAGGCAGCCATCACCATCGTCGCCGCATCCATCCCCGTTCTGCGGGTGCTCCTTCGCAATTTCGGCAGCTCAATGCGCAAGAGCTCCGCCAACGACGACCGCACCAAGTCTCAGAAGTCAGCCTTCGCAAGCAATCTTAGCAAAGGAGACAGGTCGAACTTTAGCAACCTGAGCTACGGATATGCCGACAACCGGAGCGACAAGAGCATCCTGGGCGAGAAGAACATCAAGCGCACAGATACCGTGGAGATCCACTATGGGAGGCGGAATGGAAACAACTATGAGATGGCCAACGTGTAATGTCAAGCCAACGTGGAGGAATGATTTATGTCCGGCTATGATTTGTATTATCAGGGGATTGCATGCTAGACTCCGGGTGAAAGTCCTCTTATAGCTAGGTACCGCGATATCTATACGTACAGTGTCGAGGAGACCGCACCCACAACCCCTTCGCTGCCGAAGCTTCCTGTGATGAGTCTTCCTCAGTGTCTCCCTTGGTCAGATGTAACCTGCTATTTGTCACTTGGTCAGTTTCTGTTTCTTCCAGGCCTTCGTCATCGGTCCTGTGAGGTACAGCCAAACATTGAGACAGACACAAGGTGACCGAGTCTCGGCCCTTCTTGGTCTCGCCAGCTCAAGTCTATTCTTTGATCACCATTAATACCAGTGTGTCGAACAGCCTCTGACCTGAGAAGTCGATTCAGTCTGAGTCGTATACATGAAGATCTTTCATATATGGTACGAGCGATGGGTATGCCCTTGTGCTTGACCTATGAGAAGACGATTTGCTCGTAGGGGACTTCCTACGAGGGCAAGTTTCAGGTCAAGGCTACCTCCGGGAGGGGAAAGTCGGAAAGGTTGACAGTTGGATCGGTGTACCTCGCTCCTTGATGGATGTGCCGAAGGATCGCAGTTTTTTTAATTTTTTAGCTTTTGGACGGCCTCCCTCAGATCCTTATAGGCTTGATGGTTTGACCGCGTGTTGGTTTTGTCATCCGATACAAGAAAGCGTGTGGCGTTGATCGGTGCTAGATTTTTGTCCCGTCGAGCCTGGGATCCCACCCAGTAGGACAGTAGGGCTTCGCAAATGCTAACCAAGGCGAGAAATGGCATTTCGAATTTGGGCGGAACGGGTAGGAATAGCGTTTCCAATGCAACTGTTTGCCAGGCGAACTGGTCATGCTGCATGCTTGAGGTCATCTCGGCTGCGGCCCGGGCTCTGGTTACCGGGGATATTATCTTTTCCGAGCAGGTCCACTGTCTGCCAGCGGCGAGTCATGGTGATAATAGTGCCATTCTCCAAGGCTTTCTTGACGAGGCGCCGGTGGGTCTCACTCTGCTTACCCTGCAGTTCTGTTTTTGTCTTTTCCATATTGCTGGTGAGAGAGAATTGATTAGGCGAGAGGGGGGAGTAGATGGATGAAGAGAAAAAAACGTTGAAGCCACGCTGAAAGAGGAGATAAGAAGATATTTGAGCTTGGAGGAGAAACGTGGGAGAGATTAAGGGTTCGCTAAAATAGGGCTTCAGGACTTAACAATAGAAATGATAGAAGTGACTACAATATAAAGATCTACTTTATCGTTAAAGCCAGGCGTCTTATTTAACTAGATGTAGTAAACGGGATTCTAGGCGTGCACATTACATTTATCGCGTAATATTGTTTCTCTGCAATTGTCTATTAGTTTCAGCTACCTTAATATGCGGTCGAGCTCCTCACCGCCTAGGCTGTCCGGGTCACAATGCTGCCCCCTTCATGCTCACAAGCTCACTTTTCCTAGCGCCTCTCATTTCTCTTTCCCCCATTTCTTTATCTCATTTTTTCCCCCAGACACTCCGTCACGTCAGCGGCCTAGACTTCAGCCGTCGGTTTTGATTGGAGTTGCGGCATGAGTCACGCCCGCATCCGGACCGACACGAAAGAGTCGCAACAAAGCCGTTCGAATTGTCTCGTCCCCCGATGACGGATTCATCTGCTGTCGATTCCCAGTTATCAAGCTTGTTCGTCCAGCTTGCTTTTCTGCGTTTCGTTTTCTCATCGCCTCTCGTCACCTTCCTCGACGCCATGTCGGACCTCACCTTCGAAAAGGATGAAGTTGGTCTCAGCGAGTGTGTGGATAATAAAACGGGAGCCAAATCCGTTCTCTACCATTATTGGGGCGCAGGCCTCCACGACGAGGACGATCAGTTGTTTGTTGGCACCATCGACGGCCCCTCATCAGAACACACAATCGAGCAAATCAACGACGCACTTGAGGAGGTTTCCAACGAGCGGATCTTCTTCCCCCTTCCGATCCCATGGTTTTTCGCAAACACAAGCGTCACCGTCGCCAACGAATGGTCGGACGACGCGCCGGGGTGGCACCTCAAGAGGCCGTGGTTTGCTATCGAAGTGAGGATGCTGGAGCTCCTCTCCCGCCACCCTCAGCACCCCAACGTCGTCGTCAAGTACCACGGCTGCCGTGTCCGTAAGGGCCGCGTCACAGGTGTGTACCTCGGTCGCCTGGAGGGCGATAACCTGTGGGAGCATGTCTGCGCCGGCAAGGCAGTCGACAAGGAACCGTTTCTGGCCGTGCTGGAATCTGCGATCCGCCATCTCCACGACGTCGTCGGCATCGCCCACAATGACATCCAACCCTTCAACATCATGGTGAGCCCCGAGGGGATTCCGACCCTGATCGACCTCGGCTCGTCCGAGCTGATAGGGGAGGAGATATCTCAATGCCACATGTGCATCTTTACCCCTCCCCCCTCTAGAAAAAGAGAAGGAGATCACAACGCTGACGGGCCCCATCTCCGGTCACATTAGATACTCCACGTGGGGAGAGGATCCGCCCGACATGGAGATGGAAGCGGCTGGCCTAGCCTGGACCGGCCGCCTTATGTCCACCAGGTCTCGGGACCTCGCCGCCCTCAACAAGCTTCGCACCTGGCTTGACAACCCCGTTCACCCCTGGCAACGCTTCCGCGCAAAACCAAACGATACCGAGGTCTGAGGGAGGGGCCCATGTCCGCTGCGTTTCTCGGCGTCGGGCTGATTCCGGAGGAAAGAAAATTGGAAGGATGGGAAGCCGGCAGCGGTGGCTCGGCTGTCCGGTTCCTTTGAGAGTTTTGAAAGTCGTCCCTGGTTTTGCCTCGACGCATACCATCGCAATATTTTCATCACAGCAATTTGAAATCAACGGACCGAATGATACACCCTATGATCAGCGCGATAGCTTCCTGTATCAGGACGGGAAGGGGAGTGAGGGAAAGAGCTCCATTTGTATTTTGACGAGAAAGAGCTGTTCCCGGTTGGTACTCGGCCCTCATGGGTTTGCTCCTTAAGGTGTCAAGGAGGCCGACGGCTGAGGACCTGCGCCATCGACGTTGGCGTGCTGCCCAACAAGACTCAGCCCACCACTCCGCTCAAGCTAGCATAACAGCCCACTGATCCAATCTCTTGTGTTTACCCCCCCCTTTTCAGGAACCCTCTTGTGCTTCAATTGCCGGGCATGGAATTGTGTATTAAATCATTATATTGTTTTTTTCCCGATAGAAGATGGCTTCTATTATGGCTTCAAAAAGAATGCCATGGTTCTTGGATGCTACCGTCGTACCGGGGTGTTGTCGTTTGAGGATGTTGGGAAATTGTGATCGGCAGGGGGTCGATCGGTTGTGGGATCCAAACTTCTAACATCGCGGTTGACTATACTGGGACAGCATTAGAGGTCTACTAGGACTTCGTGCGGTGTGCGGTCCGCAGCGGCCATGGCCACACAGACGTGATCCTCCGCTAGTAGGCACTGCCAAACATCGGTGACCCACGAGCAACCGACTCAGTATCCTGGTTGCGACCTCCGCCGCCCACGGGTAGTAGCAATGGCGACTATCGGCCGGTTCGGCAGCGGGAGCTGACAGGAACAGCAGAAAAGCCACTGTTCTACACGGCCGGTACCCCTGAATTTGGGCCTACATTTGGTCACAACTTCTAGTTTCGAGATAACAGCCGGCTTCGAATTGACGCAATAATACTCGATAACATCGCATCCACTCTTCACTCCAATGCCAACGCCATTCCACGGGCATGGCGATGCCTAACAAGTATAAGGAGGTCGCCCATGAAAAATAACGACACGATAATGCCAGCGCCAACTCCCATCTTGCCAGCCACCGAGAGCGGGCTAATGCACACCCTCCAGAAAATGACGCCAAAAATAGATGATGTGCCGAGAACCAACACGTAGATGGAAAGCGGGGTGAGAAACAACGGCGGTTTGTTTTCGGAGCGCTCCATGAGGGCCATGCCAATCATCCCCAAGGGGTACCCTATCGCCCCGATGGCAACGCCGATCTTGGTCGCGTCCGACGCGGTACCGGAGAACAGCTTCCACAAGCCCACACCCAGGGCCGCCGACATGGCGACACCGAACGTGTGAACTATGATATCGACCCACCACGGGGAGGAGCTAGATTCGCCGTCGTCTTCGTCACGGTAAGGCACAGTCCTAGGCTGCCGCCTCCCGAGCAGCTCCCACGGCCTGAGGAACAGGCTGGGAAAGACCACCACGCCCAGCGCTAGCCCAGCGCGCACCTCGCTCGCTAGCGCGCATGTAGCAACCCCCCAGATGGCTACGGCTACGCCACCGTAATACACCGCCGCCGCCACCCACTGGACGATCCCGAGGCGCACGAGTTTACCCCGAAACAACCTAAGCATCCACGGGCGCACCAGCCGCGGTACCAACGCCAACGCCGCGACGACGCCGATTTTAGCCTCGTCCGTCCGCAGCCTCGTGCTCCCCAGCCACAGCGCGACGCCCAACACGGCGTAAAACACGAGCGTCACCAGCAGCTGGCCGACCGACCTGACGACCTGCGCCCACCGGCGCAGGCGCGCCACAAAGATGTCCCACCGCCAGCTCATGACGGCCTCGGGGGCCGCGGCCGCCGCGGCGCCGAGCGGGGCGCGGAACCGGATAAAATACGTCAGCCCCGTCACCGTGGCCGACACGACGACCCACAGCCACACATTCAGGCGCTGGTCGAACTCGTTGACGTTCATGCCAAAGAGCGAGGCCACGAACGAGAGCGGGATGAAGAAGAAGGCCAGGTTGGTCAGGCGCGTGACCACGACGGCCTGCTCGATGGCCTTTTCGCTCTCCAGGATGCTCATGGCTGACATAAGCAGCTGGTAGGAGCCCTCGAGTCGGCGGGTCATGGCTTCGAGCTTTTGGGTTGCCGTCTGCAGGGCTTTGAGCTGTGGGGTCTTGGTGGTGGTGGTGGTGGTG
>Ga0247780_1000348_pt1 | contig 45926 bp, 32 predicted proteins | sample UWRJL079202R5_FD_179927 | JGI IMG/M metagenome (GOLD analysis project Ga0247780, IMG submission 179927) | Plant litter microbial communities from Arlington Agricultural Research Station in Wisconsin, United States - UWRJ-L079-202R-5 | ecosystem: Environmental > Terrestrial > Plant litter >...
TTCCCTGTTCCGTAAATGAGAAAGCACTGACAGGAAAACAGTTCTTGAACTTGGCCCCAACAGCATCCCAACGGCTTGGGTTCTGAACCGTCTACCTATTGATCATGAACCGGACCATCGGCGCCGGCATCTTTGCGCAGCCTGTCACTGTACTCCGGCACGCTGGAAGTTCCGGTGTAGCGATCTTGCTCTGGATTGCCGCCGGTCTCATCGTTTATGCCATCATGGTGTGCTGGCTCGAGCTCGGCATGTCAGTCCCTTTCTACGACGTCCTCCACAACGACCATCGAATTCTTCCACCGCATCGCCTCCTCCCTCAACGAAACCACCACAACCCGCATCGTCACCATCATCCTCGCCTTTTTCACCTTCGGCAACATCATCGCTCAGACCTTCACCGCCTCTCGCGTGAAACAAAAAATCGCAAAAGAGGGAATCCTCCCCTGGTCCTTCCTCTTCGCCAAAGGGAGCGATACCTTCTCCGCGCGCCTGTTCTCCCCGCGCAGTCGCGGGGCTGCTATATCTGAAGATTGATGCGTGGATGGGATGGGGGAGGGGATGGGACCGCAAGCGGAGGTGGTACCCTTGGTTAGAACCCTTACCAGCTCTCGTCGCAACACTAGGGCTGGCGTTCATACTGGTAGCGGTGTTCGTTGCGCCCAAGGCGGGCGAGCCGAAAAGCTCCGATAATGGGGATGGGAATCGCAGTCTGCCGTATTGGGTGGGGCCCATGGTCGGGTGGGCGGCGCCACTGGTGGGCGTGATGTGGTGGTTGGGGCTGGGGTTTGTGCAGTGGAGGGGACGGTGGAGGCTGGAGGTCACGAGGACGCCGTATATTGAGGTTGATGGGGCGGGGGAGTTTGTACAGATGGCGGAGATTGTGGAGCATGAGAGGGTTTATCATAGGAGGGCGGGGAAGTGAGGTGGCGGTCAGGGGGTGGGGGTGGAGTTTTGCGGGTGATTTCGTTTTCTCAGGGGGTGAGTGAGCATGGCGAGATGCCATTCAGGGCGTCCGTTGTTCTTGTTCAAACATTGTACTACTAGTACTCGTTAGGCACCAACATCTGTTTTCCTGTGCTGTCGAGCAGTGATAACTGCCCACCATTCTGAGCCTTGCTAAGAGAGTTAGACCACCTCATTTAAGGCGAGAAAGGCACCCGATCCTCAGGATGCCACCAGAGATTGCGGATGACAACAATAGCGAGAAATATATGACTGCATCAATAGGCACCTTCTCCTATCACAATGAAAGCCGGGCCTTTCTGAAATACAAACTCGTGTTTCCTCTATAGAAAAACCAATCGCCCCCCTCAAATGATCCTAACCTGAGCCAACTTCCACTTCTTTGGGTAGGGAATGGCGCCATCTTTTCTGTAAGCATACGCCACCCCTTTCCTTTTGAACTCCACATTTCCATTGCCAGACTGCTGCTCAAGGATCAATGCCGAAAAGACCGTCACAGTTTCAATCTCTGAACTCCCTTCGTACGTCTTTTCGTATGTGTAAGACTCCATGCGTAGGATCCACCAATCCAAAGTGATGCCGTGCCGATGGTCCCAATCTCCCTTGGCTTCCTCTCGCTTACGTTTCAACTCCGTGGGCGGCGTTTCGTCTAGTACGGCTATCCAAGGATGCTGTAGGGGTTCGGTTGAGCCGCCGTCATCGCTCAACATCAAAAGGCCGTCGAAGCACTGATACCCAAGCTCATATATGTCGCCGTAGTCCTTGCAGATAGCACCAAAGGCCACTGCACCCACAGACGTGACAGCTGCAAGAGGACCCTTGACTTCGATGGACTCCCGATACCTTCCTCCTGTGTACGAGGTGAGGCGAGACTCCGGCGCCTTGGTGGCGAGACGAACCTCTTCTCTGTACCAATACCGCTGGGTAATAAGCTGTGTCCATAAGGTATCGATAGTAACGATTTCGCCGTCATATGCCGCCCAACTCCAAGATGGCGCCCGCGGCTCGTTCGATTCGGTGGTTTGGGCGTGCACGAGATACGCGGACTCATAAGGGTCTCTGCTCCAGAGCAGCCCCTCGGGAACAAGATAAGATGCCCAAAGGCCACTCAAGTAGATGTCGCCCGCCATCTGGCTTTGCAGCCTTCGTGCTAAGCCCTCAAGCGCAGGTAACTTGTCTCTAGGATGAGATAACTCCCTCCTTGAGAAATCCATGATTATATGAGACCAGTATTGGTTCAACCAGGGCCTACCGACACTATCGGGTATGGTATGGGGCACCAATCGAGGCATCATATGGCGAGCATAGGATTCCATCTCTTCTTGACGTTCTATGGAGTCGCCGGTCGATTGCACACTCCATAATTCGGGCACCTGAAGGTTACGGCACTCCCAGCAGGTCCGGGTGCCAAAATGAAGCACTCTAGATGAGAGAGCTCTCTCCTGGAGTGTCCACCCACGCTTCGCTAGTGGGGCATACCGTGATAGCATGAATTCCCAATCGATATCATCTCCCCGGTAAAGTATAATGTTGTGGCCCACTTCAGATTCTAGTCTCTTCCAGTCCAAGCGTACGATGTGATGAAGGAAGCCACTGGTGCAGTCGGGTGAATATACAGCAGATATTGTGAAAACAGAGTTGCCATACACCTTGGCCATGGTGGGGGCCTCTTGTTCAAAGTCGGTTGTGTTTTCCTGAATGATGCAAATCGAGTCGACCCAGAGGTATGGTATGCTTAATGCACGACATACACGGACGGCGTCGCGAATTGTGCGTGGTAACGTCGAGAGCTCCATCCTATTTAGATTCCTGGACCGGGATGTATCCGTCGTAGAGGCACTTTTATTTAACTCATGCGCTCTGCCCTTGCCCCAACAGTACGACAGAGCTGCAAAACCGGGGTTAGGCTTTATTTTGTCGTTGTCCTTGGTTTCAACCAGTCGCACATGTGACTGACTCGGAGTCGAGTAATGGGGGTCCACATCGATCAATCTTGTGGGGAGCCACCCAGGGTCAGGTGTCCCGCAGGTTTCGTGTATCTCCTGTTGACAACAGGCATCGATCCAGGCTTTAACCGTGGTAATCCACCCAGGCGATAGGAAGTCCGGCATCTGCGGAGCCTTCCTAATATAAGGACAGGGCCCTATATCCGTAGAATATTAATTATTATTCAAACACTCCATAGCGAAGGAAATATGTGGTATATAAAACCGGGGCGGTATTACTCACCTGCCGATGTGGGTGGTGCCCCTGAATGATAACTACACTCAATACGGGCGCCCAGAGTGCATTCCGGGAAGATGTCGGCGGAGGGACGCCCGCACACCATGACGTTGAGATTATGCTCGAAACGTCTATGACCAGTGATGGAAAGGTAAATCTGGCCATTCTCATTTCCAAAAGGCGATGGATATATCTGATTAGGTATCCTGTAAAATTGCTCCGGCAGTAGACTTTTAATGGGCTGGCGTGTGCCATTCTCCAGCTCTTGAATGCCCAAAAGATATGTCTCAAAAGTATCATCACTTATACGATGACGTTCGGTGGCCTCTTTGCGAATTTGATCCATAATCATGGCGCAGAGAGCACATTCGTGGGCCGATTCCCGGAGCGCCACGAGGCTTTTGTGATGAGGATACACCATGCGTTCCCAGTACTGGATCGGCATCTCGGGCTCGAAGTGCGTGTTTCCGTCTTCAATTCCCCTGCACAGGGTACACAGAGGGGTAGGCAAAGTAAAATCTGGGTCCGGTGAGGTTGAATGTTCCGACGGTTGTATCGGTTGCAGGCGTCTTCCGGCTGCCAGTCGACTCAGGCACTCATTCAGAGTATCCAACTTGAACTTGGCCACTTCACGGAACACCTGCTCATAGTCGATTATCCCGGTAAGGAAGTCCCAGATATCGCAGTCGATTGTGTCCGGGTGATCGGAACGATTGGAATAGCTACTCTGGACCTTGTTGAAACCCTTCGCAAGGGCCAGAATCCTGCAAACCACATGCATCGACTCAAACACGACATCTTCCGCAAAGAAGCTTGAGTTGTCCCGCGCGTCGATTTTTTCCGAAATTCGTAAAGCGTACTCTTTAAGGTTCTTCAAGGAGTCCACGTCGCGGGCCTTCATCCGGCGCATATGTTTATCTTCCAGAACAGAGCGCAGTTCTCTCGCGGCTCCTTGCAACTTCTCAGAAAGCAAATCGACGGACATCGCTCGACGGGAGGCCGGCTGCGCGCCAGTGTCGGAGACCTGAGTATATCGATGTGGCAAAATGGGACAGGTGCGAACTTGAGGATGGCCGGTTTGGGCCCATACAGCAAAAAGAGAGCTTTAGGGGAATTTGAGCAAGCGATCGCGGAGATAAGAATTGAGAGTCTGGCCGCGATGGCGATGGTGCGGGGGTTTTCGGATCGAAATGGATAAAAGGAGCAGGATTGGGCAGGGATTTGGCCTTAGGCCAAGATTAGTGCCTGAGGACAACTCTCGAGCCTGACGGATGGCCACTTCGGAGAGACTTTGGCCCCTATATTCCTAGGTATCTCTCTTCGGCACGAGCCGGTAGGCTCAGACTGTCGACAATGTACCTCAGGTTCTAAAGGCGAATCAAGAAGTGGTCAATACCTGATTACGATGCTCGTGCCAGCTTCTGAGTGTGGTGACTGAGATGGCATACCCTAAGGCCGCAATACTGAGGCAAGCAGCATTTTTGCACACCCGATCGGGTTAAAGAAATGGCTAGCGTTGATCAAACCACCAATAAAAGTTTAGCATAAGAGCGGGATAAAGTAAATTGTTCATCCAGTATTCTCTCATAATACATTGGCGCTTTTTTGACGGGCCTCTCCCGTTTTACCCCTCCTGGAAGAGGAAGCCTGAGAACTCCCCCCAAGCTCGGCATCGTGTTCCACACTGCCAACACGTGTACTACTTTGCCATTCCACAGTCGTTAGCACTGTGTCGTCGCTGAAACGAGGACGACCCATGAAGTCCGGACGCTCCATCTCAGTCGGGGTCTGTTGGGAAACTTGTGTCTTTTTGAAGAACCGTTGCTGCAGACGGTGGAGAAGCGGCCTCAGTGTGACGACCGATGCGCAGATGATGCCAACGTTCACTTCGATCAGACTGTAAACTGCGGCGGGAACCCTATCCCAGGAAGGGTCGACTGAGATGACTGTCTGGTAGAGTGTCTGTATTCGAATGATGGAGATGATGCATGCGCTTCGGACACGTAAGTGACGGAACTTGAAGCCGTTTCTTGAAGGAATAGATCATGACTTACAACCCGCCAAGAGCCAAGACGACACCAATAAGTGCGCGATGCAGCAATGGAACGTTCAAATGCCGGAGAATGAAGACTGGCACAAGGAGGACAACAATGTCCATTACCATATTCCAGATCTGGGACGGGAAGGTGAACCAAGTGACAGTGAAGAAACATTTTGCTCCCGGAACTGTCGGGTCCCATTGCGCAGAAAAGGGAATGCAACGAACCATGCGCATGACAATGAAAACGGAGTACCCAGCACATAAAATCGTGATGAGGGTGTAGCAGAGGCGCTTGTCTGAAGGCATCACGCCGATGCGCACATATTGAAGCAAGATGGAAAGCTTGACACAAAAGTGGGACAGCGAGTAGAATTGGGTGACGGCGATGCCGACCTCCACGCCCTCAATGAGATCGTTGGCGCTGATGGTTTCGGTATGTCGCCCGGTGCCATAGATTACACCGATTTGCATAAAGATGGAAAACACCACGGCGCAAACCTGCCAGCACTGGTGATTAGCGGGACGACATCATCAGGCCGAGGGACTTCGCACCAAGGCAACAACGATGGTAAAATCCTCCCAGAAATATTTCTTGATCAGGACAAGGCGTGTGTAAATGCGCAAGATTGTGAAAACGGCAGCAAAGATTGGGCAGACGATCGCGGCCGTGGTGAGCTGGGAAGCCCGGGACTCGCGCTGTCGTCCCAAATCCGGCACCAATGTCGAATTGACAGCCGACATGAGAATCAAGGCACCTGAGCCCAAACGGGAAATGGCAGGCTGTTTCGCGAAACCAGGCGGCCTGCCGCGGGATCCGCAAAGTTATATCCTGCTCGCCGTTTTGCTGCCCCAGCGTCTGGTGGAGGCAGTGTTCGGGAAAGAACCTAGGGTACTAGACCCTCGGTGTGGAAGTCTAGGGTGAGGCAAGGGCGACCAGCACAAGGCCCCCCCCAGCACAAAAGCCGCCTAGGCCCACTTTGTCTCGCGACGCGACGATGGCATGCCGGCTCCCAATGACAGCATCGGCTCGTGTGGGTCCCCGGTTGGCACGAATAAGAATCCTAGCGCTGGCTTCGCGTATTACACCACAACAGGACTGAGACGACGCCTCTGGCTTATCCAACTTGCACATCAGCTCACACCTTGGCTGCTTGATCTGGATCATCCAGGGGAGGCCCGAATATGAATTTCATGGCCTGCCGATGTTTCGCCAGACCGACTCAATGCACACGATTGAAGTTGTCGTGAATGGTTAAGTGCCGACTCAATCCTCAAATTTGACAAATTTTCAAAACAAAATCATGAAGGAGGTGAGCTCCTCACGTCAATTGGTACGCTGCTTAACAATACATAGATTGATTCCTGTCCCGCGATTAAAGTTCACAGAGATGCCAGACCCGCAATCCTCGCGGCGGTCTCTGCCCGTTGGGTTGCCTTCCAAATTCTGTTTCTTAGGTTAGCTATATCTCCAGAATATCGAGGCTGTTTTAAGGATTGGGGAGCATCAATAGTTAGGTTATCAGAAAACCAAGCACCTCGGACTTCGTACGCTACTCCAGGATCAGGTTAACCTTCCATCCTTTAACGCGCCGACTGGTCGCCACAAGCAAATCTTCAAGCCTCCACTCCGGCCAAATGTTTTATTGGCTGGCACAACGAAACTGGCAATGAGTGTGGCGCTACTGGCGGTGACTTCCAGCGGGATGTGAACAGACTATTAAGGAATTTGAATGGAGGAGTACCAGCTACCGCGCTCTCAAGTTCACATCCTCCAAAGCCATGCTCTCTGCGAGCCCGACGATCAAGATGATTGCGCAGACATTCTTCCGCTGTAAGCAAGCATCCACAACATCCTGTCTTTTCTTCTTCATCCAATGCCAGTCACTTACAAACCCTATCCACCAGACAACACTAACAAATCCCTCACGGACTCCTCCCGCGTCCTCTCCCTAAGTCTCTACATCGCCGTACACGACCCGACCCTCACCATCGAAGAAGCGCCCACAAACAGATACGCACGAATGGTGCTTATTAACGTAAATGGCGTGACAGCCATCAACCTCGGCCTCAAACACCGCGAAGCGCTGGACATGTGCCGGCGTACGGCTACCAATTGACCATTTCGGCCATTCCAGCGGTGACGCTGGATTGTGAGGAGGCGGTTTCGTGTTTCTTGAGTCTATTCTTTCAGTTTCCTAGTTTTGAGCGGGAGGTTTTGACGCAGGATATCAAGCTGAAGTGGACAGTGAGTGAAACCCTTGGTCGTGATGTGCGTAAGGTGACTTTTGGTTTGTTAGGATGTTGCATCGCTGGCCAGTGCTTAGTTTGCGCTCTTCCAACTCACGGGATGGGTCGTTTCTGGTGCGGCGTGGCATAAGTGATGACTTACCATTACTTCTGCGGGTATTTGTGCGATTTCCTATATATGCATCTGTTTGTCTAGGTAGGTATGGTGTGTGGAGAGTCCTGACGATAATGTTCGGATGCTTTTTTAAGTTTTTAGGCCCTATGAGTTTAGGTTAACTGGGTCTTTTCGCGTGCGAATGAATCTTCCGCCGAAACTTTCAATATTTTTGTGAAGTTCAGCACCCGACCGTCCTTTTCCTGCTGCCTGCAGTCGACTTAAGCAAGTGCCGACATAAGACTATTATCTGTTAGATACCTAGGAGGAGGTGGGCGTTTTGCGCCCTTTCCTAAAGTAGTACTTGCAAACACTCCCAGTCTAGCTAAAAGAAAGAGCCTCCCTAGCCAGTGCGAAAAATGTCTTCTGATGGTTAAAGCAGCCCATATCTGTATGGCATTTAGCCCAGGTTGATAGCGGACAGTGATATATAAGCAGGCACCACGGCTGAATGCGTTGGGAATATTAGTAGGCTGACCATTTTAACTAGGTCCCTAGATCCTAATTAACTATTAATTTTAAAGAAGGTAGTAAGGCACCCTTCCAGGTACACTAGATAAATCAGCCTTGTAGAGATAGATAACCGAATTTTATTTCAAAGGGTAAAGTTACTTATTAACTTGCTTTAACTTAGCATCTTACACCTTTATTATCTACTTACTTCCACTCTTTCTTTATAAAGCTTTTCCAGCTCGTATCCCTAGCTAGTGCCGTTTTAGCCCTACCAGCAGATATACTTATGTTACGACCTGCTCTTAACGAGGGCCCAAGGGAGGTCTGGACAAGATAAGACAGAGCGTATGGCAGGACGCTAAACTTAAAAGGTAACCCAAAGACGATTTGTTAAGCTAACACTCCTAGACGAGAGTACACTGTCTGTGACGACCCTGCAGGCCGTCACTTGGGCCGGGGCGGCCCGACGAATCCTCCGCAGAAGGAACAGTGCAGGAAGACGGTGTACACCGTCCGGGCGCACTGGGCCAGGGGTGCAAAGACCCGAAGCCCCTACGACCAATGAGGTGCTGCTCGCAGCATGCCGAGTGCTCGCATCGCGAGCAGAAGAAACCTCACAAGCAGAACGCTCGCGCAGTGCAAGGTGCTCGCGCAACGAGCACTTGCGACGCTACAAGCAAGGTACGAAGTACCTCCTAGTTAGTTAGTATAGATAGCCATGGTTGTGCCCACAACTACCGTGAGGGACTCTGGTTCCTCACGCTAGTATTTAATTGTTCATTTATGTCCTACTGTTCAGACTCACCTCTGTGCATTATAGTGACAACAACCTACAGTGACATTGAACCCCCCGTCTAGGAGTGCTAGCTTAACAAGCCGTCTTTAGAACACCCCTTACTTGTTGGCGTCCTGCCATACGTTCTGTCTTAACCCGCGCCAGTCCTCTCGAGGCCTGTGTCGGGTACAGGTCGTAATGCTGTCACTGTAGGTCGTTATCACTATAATGCACAGAGGGAAGTCTGAACTGTAGGATATAAATAAATAATGTAATACTAGCGTGAGGAACTAGGAGTCCCTTACAGCCATCGTGGTCACGATAATGTCTATCTATACTAGCTGCCTAAGAGGTACTTCGTACCTTAATTACCGTGCTCACCCTCCTAAGGGAGTGATCAAGGTGATCGGTTTTTCCAGGCGCTCACCCTAATCACCGTGTCTTAGCGAGATCAGAGTGATCAGCTAATGATAGGTCGTAAGGGCTTCGGGTCTTTACACCCCTGGCACAGTGCGCAACACTGTTCGCACAGTCCGCCGCACTGTTCCTTCTGCGGGGGATACGTCGGGCCGTACCGGCCCAAGTGACGGCCTACAGGGTCGTCACAACTTGCTCCCTGGCAGATATACACCACGCCTAGGCTCTGTAAGGATTAGGTTAAGGCGATAACGGCTAAGAAGACAACTTATCTTAACGCTGTAATGTACATTACGAAGAACTTATTACGTCTTAGCTTAGTTTATACGACACTATATGATAATTTTACCTATATGTATGCTATTCTTTATTACTAAATCTATAACTTTGCTAGCTTCCTCCCTTATTATCGTTTCAATATGTAGGTTTATAAAAAAGCTTTACATAACTACCGCTACACTAGTATAATTATATACTGGAATTAAATAGCTGACTTAGCTACCCCTTTTAAAGTAACTGTTTAATATAACATTATAGGCTTTAGTATTAACGACACTGGTCGTACAGGTGGAAATAACAAGCGATCGGGAATCGTTACACCACCGCCTAAAAAGCTACGTTCACACCGGCTAAGCGCAGGGAGAACGGAAGCAAAGGAGTCATGTAGTACGGAGGAGGATAATTGACCTGGCTTTTTGAATTGTGTTCTGATGATCATGACTTGGTGTTGTGACTCGGCCTCGGCACGCGGAACCAGAAGGTCTGGGGCCGGCGGAGCTGCGGCAATCCACAGAAGGGCACCTGCACATGGGTTTCCAAGGGCACGCCGAAGCCGCCAAACCCCTCAGCAACACTGTCTACGGCCCGCAAAAGCCGGGGTTAAGAAAGATGTATTCTTTCCTTTTAAAACGTGTAATATTGTCTAAAGGACAATGTTGATATATGAAGGTAGGATGTTTAGGAGGCGCTTGCCAGGGCTAGGGGTGAAAAATTCTGTCACCTTGGTTGAGTTATGAGTAGTCCCAATTTCTCTCTCACACTTTCGAAGTAACATCACCCACCCCTTCCTGGCCAGCGACTCCTCTTCTCAGCCTGAAAACGCCCGTTCCCTCAAAAGTTTCAGCTCCGACCTCCTCAATTCTCAGCAAGATTTTTTCATCCTCCTCCGTCAGAACAGTCAAATTGGACAGGTGATAGTTTTCTTCTGGAAGCCTACTCTTCTCGTCGAGATCCCGGTACAAGCCGGCTGGGTCGGAAAGTAACAGAGCGAGGGGGCCATCAACAACGACATTCCGGCTGCAGCGCCCGACCAGGCGCCAGAGCCCCGCAGCTGCCACTGTCATCAAGATGCTGACAGCAAGCCAAGCGTAGACTCTAGCGAGCGTCACGGTAGCCAAGACGCGGGGCTCCCGGATCCTGGCAACGAGATTCGTGGTGTCGGGATCAAAGTTTCGCTGAAGCATGTCCCACGCGCCTTGGTAGGAAAACCGGACCAGATTCTCCGTGTAGTTGAACATGTTTTGCCACGTGTCCAGCGAGGTGGCGTTCATGATGGCCACGGTGCTCATCACGTCGGGGAGTAGATAGAGTGCTTCGAGCACCCACCGACCAGCGACAATGTCTGCTGGCTGAGGCTCCTGGTCTGCTTCGACAACTTGGCTGGACAGATAGGTGCTGCTTGGGCTGGTGATGACACCGACGGTCAAGTACACCTCGAGGTACGTGAAGTGATTTTGGTAGCCGGAAGAAAACGTCGAAAACTTGTTGTTTGGCTGGGCGTATCCGAACCCATCAGTGGCATCGCTCTCAAGGTAGTCCTTCCCCATGAGTACAATAACGGTCATTTTCCCTGAAAATATGAATGGCGCTCCCTCCAAACCGCCCTGGTCTGCCAGTTGGTTGGCGTATGGGAGCCGGAGTGTTTTGTTAGATTGGTCGAATATGACGGCATTGCCTGGGTAGTTGACGAAGGAGAACGGGCCAGTGGTGTCGGGCGTGGAGAGACTGAGCATGGCTGACTCATCCGCAACGGCACCGACAATCTTTGGTTCAGACTCGACAGTAGGCCAGGTGATGTTGTGCAAGACGACGCACGGCATGACCGCGTTTTTGAGCGTTGAGTTGGCAGGAACATCGTCATCGTTGACGACATGGCGGCACCGCTTCTGAGCGGCCGTTGAGCTGCTTCCGCTTGTTTTTCCCCATGCCAGGTTGGCCATGCCTGCTGCTCTCCTGACGGCAGCCTGCCGATCCTGCAACTTAGACCCATACCAGCCCCACAGGTTGTAGTTTGCCGCCGGATTCCCCGACGCGACGCCCCTTGTGCCGGTTTCTTCGAACGAAGACCCCCAGTTGATGGAACCTGTGACCAACGGCGTCATAAACGTCTGCGGGATTGTCAGGAGCAAGATAAAGAAGATAGCTGCTTTTCTTCCCTTGAGACCGAAGGGTGGAATGTTAGGCCACGTGAACAAGCTATTGAATTGCTTGATGGTAATGCCGTCTCCCTCCAGCTCGGCGAATGCGCATCGCATCACCACAGTACCGGACCAAGCACCGATGAAAGCGTTAACGATGGTCCCGCAATAACCGATCAAGGTCTGGACGTCGCTCGAACGGAATATAAACCGGCCACCGGCATAGCGTGCGCCGGAAGTGCCATCGAGAGCTTTGTACCCGTCGACGGCATAGATCATGATCATAGCAAGCGCAATGCAGGCGAGAAGGTGGAGGGCAATCATGTACCATGACATGAAGATTTCCTTGCGCCGTCTCTTGGGATCGAGTTCTCTCCGTTTGTAGGCGACAGGGGCGCTGTCGGTGCTGCCAGAAGCGGGTTTTTCGCCTCCTGCCATAGTTGGGGGATTTGGACAGCGTAGGAAGATTCTGCGGATGGAATTATGCGACGGAATACACTATACAGGCTTGGAATGAAAGTCGTTGAAGATTGTGGGTAAGCGGCCAAGCGCACATAAGATGTCAATGAGGAATTCCGCACATTCTCAGCTCTCTTTGACAGCCTCCCCAGAAGTAGCATATTCAGCCATAGCCCTTCAACAAGAGACCAATCGATGTGCGTTGCTTTTTAATTACGTGGCACATGCTTCATTTTCAGCTTAGTGCGCGCCTCGAAGACCGAACGCAAGCCCGCAGCAAGCCCGCAGGCTGTTGATGAGAGGCCATAGTTGTGCCACGTATTTTCGCTTCAGCACATCAACTCAATAGTCACAAAGGGCGTTGAAACTGGAATTCTTGATGTAGTATGATTCGATGCCTTCACGTCGGTTCATATTACTGCTGCAGCGTCGGCACCTTCCTTGCTTGCCCATGAGATGAGAGCCTTACGGCACCCCGTGCTCGGAACCCAGCAGCGGGGTTTGTCGAGCACGAGCACAAGCCCAGCAGGGTCTAGTGCGATGTCTCACCGACGAGCGAGTGGGCCATGGAGCCAATCTACACCCAATCAGTTCAAGGGGTGCTGGCATACCTCAATCTGCACTGATTTGCTCAGAAAATTTAGTAAGAGAATGTCTCTACGCACCGTACCCTCGGTCTCACTGCACCGTAACCCTACCCACGCGCCCACATATAACCCTAACCCTGACCATGCAATTGTAACCCCACGGTCGCAAACCCATTCGCGACCGCATTCTCAATTGAATGCCACTACTTTCGCAAGGTTTCTGTCTGCAATAACGTCGTCGCCACCACAATCACGGCTACCGAAAACTACCTTCGCGATCGTAATTCCTATGCTCCCTCCTGCTTTACCAGGCTAATCAGGTGCCCAGATGGCCTTAAACGACCTGCCGTAACGGGAGATAATTGAGCACGACGAACGTGACGATGCTAGCGATACCGACGCCGATGCCGAGTACGATGTCGAAGACGGCGAGCCTCTTGCGCCTCTTTGCAACCCCCCTATAAGCCACCCTCTCTCCTATAAGTAGTACGACTCTCTGGAGGACTTTGAATTCGACCTCTATAACTTCGCAGCCTCTGTTGGCTTCTGCGCAGTTAAGAAGAGGGCTAACAACTTTAATAAGGCCTTGGGCTTTAATACTAACGTCGATTTCGTCTGCTAGCGAGGCGCTAGTCGGCTTTTAGAGCGTCACTCTCGCGTAACCGGCATTACTAAGCTTAAATGCCCTTGGAAGGTTACTGTTAAGTGCCTCGCCTTTAATAAGCGTAAGTGGATTCTGGAGATCCACGGTGACTGCGGTTACGAGAACTATACTGGTGATGGCTTTAATTTAAGGCCGACACTCTCTGTTAAGCAGAAGGCCTTTATTGCTACCTTTATCAATAGGGTAGGCATCTCTAATAAGGAAGTTGCCTAAAGCCTCCGAGACTAGTTTCCAAGCGTGCCTATTACCCTACGCCAGGTCCGGAACTATCGTTACCGTCTCTGTAAGAAAGCCTTTGCTGGGTACACCCCCTTTTAAGTTACGATGAAGCTGCTTGACGATAAGGGTGTTTCTTACATACTGAAATGGGAGCAGACTTTAGCTAATAGTATAAGAGAGCCTGGAGGAGAGGAAAAGAAGCTTAAAGGCTTTGTCTAGACTTATAAGTAGTGTAAGAAGCAGTAGGCTAAGAGTTATAAGGTCTAGATGTATAATAACACTTACCGCATTAATAATAAGGGCCTGGCTTTATTCTAGGTTATAGGCTTTAATAACTAGGGTATAGCCTTCTCTTACACGTTTAGCTTAATTAATAACAAGTGGTAAGAAGGCTTTAACTGGTTAATGCTTTAAGTTGACGTTATTTATAACTGTATTAGCGTTAAGAAGCCGTTAGTTACCATTATTAATTATAATAAGGCTATACGAGCTGCTATTGCGAAGGTCTACCTTACTATTATACCCTAGATCTGCGTTTTCCACATTAATAAGAATATGACTCTCTAAGTTAAGAAGAAGTGGAATAAGGCCGCTGCTGCTGCTGTGGCTGTAGTTATAGGAGTGCCCCCCCCTAGTAGTCCAGGAGGGGCTAAGGAGGATTAGGAAGATATAGAAATATAGCGTGTTATAGATCGTACTAACCGTCCCCCTAACAGCTAACCCAGTTCCATCCCTGGTGCCGTTAAGTACTTTATGAACGGCTTTTACAAACTCTAGGAGGTTGTAATGTATATACCGACGTTTAAGGATTATAACACGGTTTAGGTAAGGCTTAAGGACTTCTTTCTCCAGTAGATAGCTATTATTCAGTACCTTAAGGAGAGCTGGTTTCCAGTAGTAAAACAGTAAGTAACTTATTATATTAACAGGTACTTTAACTTTAGTATAAGAACAACCTCCCCTGTTAAATCTGTTAACAGATACTTTAAGTCTTTTATTATTACCAGTAACAGTACCATTCTGGAGGTTATATGTTAGATATGCTATATAGTTAAGGTAATAGAGTTTAGGATTATAGAGGCAGTTATTAAGGATAAGAATACCCTCCGGTACAACTTTATAGGTTAGAAATAGCTGGGGAACAGTCCTCTTAGCGTCTCTTCTAAGGGATTAAAGCACGTTACTGCTTAGTGAAGGATTGCACTTAGCGTTATTCTAACGACCACTTACCCCTTAAAGTTAGAGCTCCCCCCCTGTATTAAGAGATTTATAACGTAGTATGGAGTGCCTTACAGTTACGAGCTTCTCGCTTATTATAAGGTTAAAACCCTCCCTCTTCTTCGTGAGGATTTCGACTTATTTTAGTGGTTAATTCGGAGCCTTACTAACAAAGGCGATTACCTTTACTTTTAAGAATTCGACCGCGTTACTGTGCTTAAAGGCCGACCCCGAGGCTTAACCACGTTTGTTATGTAACGGAATACTCCAGTACTGACGGCACCGCTCCCCTAAGGCAGCCAGATAGTTATACCAGCTACTCAGCCCCCCCCTTAGCCTTAAACACAGGCGAATATAGCCTTAACCCCGGGGCAGGAAGCTATTATGCCTTCCAGCCAGCCTGCCAGAGGTAGAGGTAGGCCGCGTGGTACCGGCTGAGGCACTGGAACGCGTGGAAGGGCTTGGGGCGGTTCGGTACGCGCCTTTATTTAACGTACCCCCTCGCAGTGGGAGGGCACCCAGTTAGACGGGAGCAACTTGACAGCAATTGGTGGAGGATTGGCCGTGCCAGCGTCCAGCGGCGCCTAGCGTGGAGGGACACAGCCTGCCAGAGGAAGGCCTCGAACTGCTTCCAGCAGGCCCTCCTCCACGGCTGGTGTCAACAAGCGAGTCACTCGGTCGCAGGCCGGCCGTTGACGGCCATTGTGGCCAATCAGAGGCATGGAAATAGCTTATTAAGCGATAGATTATGTACATTCAATTGAGGGATTACTGCGAAAACGCCGTTTTGGCGCTCTAAGTGGCTGCGTTCAATTGAATTCAATTGAGAATGCGGTCGCGAATGCGACCGCGCGACCGTGTGGTGCATTGTATGGCCAGGGTTAGGGTTATATGTGGGCGCGTGGGTGGGGTTACGGTGCAGTGAGACCGAGGGTACGGTGCGTAGAGACATTCTCTAATTTTAACATCCCAGCTACTGCTGCTCGATGAGTCCGCTAATAATCCTTTCTATGTGTCCTAGTGCGTCCATTTCTCATTTTCTTTCTTCAGTTCGACCGCTCGCTTTTTGTACCCCTCCTCTGTTAGCAGCTTCCCGACCCCCTCTCTGATTTGCGCTTCCGTCGGCGTTTGCACACGTAGATTGACGGCCACGCTGGCGTACTCGGCTCGGGCCGATACCTCCTCCTTGTCGGCATCCGTGCCCACCAGCAGCATCGGCATGCCGTTCACCACGCCGTTCATAGAGCCGTTGTAACCGCCATTCGAGATGAAGACGTTGGTGTAGGGCAAGAGTGTGTCGTACGGGAGATACATCTTTCTGGCGCACCGACCGTTTATGAATCTAACCATTCACACCTTGTGCCCTCGCAGGCGCTTGTGTACCAGGCAGGGTATTGTCAGAAACACTGCACACTGGAATCTCTGGTATTGATGGGGGTTGCAACTGCTTGATTGAATTGCTTCTGTGGTTCTGGCTTCCGCCGGAACCTCCTTCTTTATAGACCATTCTGTAGAATTCAGACTTTGTCACTGTGGTAGGTAAGGCTCACTGGCGCCCTGGCAGTGCCAGGCATCCAGTCAGCTCCGCTGACTAGATAGCTGTCAGAAAGTAGGGGGTTCTGGGCACGCAATGCCAGAACCATGCCAGCTGAGGTGTGGCAATGGAAGCTGAACTGACTGCGTCAGTTCAGCTGGGGTGGGCCACCATTTGCCACCAACGTTGCCACCAGTCACAACTATAAGGATGAGCTCTTTGGAGAAGCCAGAGAGCGAGAAGAAGCAATTCAATCAAGCAGTTGCAATCCCATCAATTATAGAGATTCCAGTCTACAGTGTTTTTGACAACAGCTAGGGACCCCTGAACCTCCTTCTTTCCGACAGCTACAAAATACACAGGTCTGGCTACGCCAGATTACCCTTTAGTACCAAGAGCGCTGTAGTCCACTATATTCCAGGCCTTTCAGCACACTAATGGGTGCTAGGCACTGTAGAATATATAGTTTATAAAGGCGTAGAGCTTACAAGCTGTAGAGCGCTGTAATAGCCCTGTAATACAGAGCTGGAGGAGCCACATTATAGAGTATAATAGTAATTAATCCTGTACTGCCTAAAACCTCTAAGCCACAGGCTACGCCAGTGACTCAGGGGCCTTATAGGGTACTAAGTGCTCTATAGGCCATATAACTGCCTGTAGTTCTTTAACATTATTATATTATAATATTTACTTTAGAACTTTACTTCTATTAGTTTTAAGAGAGTGTGTTAGAAAGAAAGAGATTCTAGCTATAAGCTAGAACCACAATATGCAAGACAATCTATCAGTTACAGCTTCTGTTATTCCATAGTTTTCCAGTGTGCAGTGTTTCTGACAGGTGGAAAGTAGTAAAAGGTAGTGACACGAGATGCGTTTTTGCGCAAATCTAACTTGGAGTTGTTGGTGGTGTTTGATGGTGTGGCCGTTGATTAGTTAGAGTACCCTTGGCTAAAAAAGGTGCGTGCGCGCACTGCCAAAGGTCTGAGCTTGCTGAGATAAGTTGGACGTCGATAAAGTTCAAATTGACAGAGAATGGACCATGAAAGAGACAGACATAGATGACACAGTACCCCGACTTATGGTCCAGATGCGTCCTTGTGGCTTAAGCGCTGATTTCTGTCGGCGCCCCGAACATCTCAGCCGAGCTCCAACTGCAGTCCGGGGTCAGAATGTTAACAGGCGTCACCTCGATCGCCCATCACCCAAAGGCGGCTCCCCCGGCAGTATCACGTTCACATCCTCCGCCTCCTCCCTGCCGTCCTGGAAAATCCCATCCCAATGCTGCCTCCAGTACTGTTTTGAATTGCACTTGTAGTATTCATAGCAGCATCCGCATCTGTATGCGATGTATCAGTTGCGTTTAGGGTGGGTTTGCATGAGGGTTAGGAAGTGGACGGATGGGATGCGGATTTTTGTCCCATATGGGAATAGAAGCGGGGTATGGGGAACTGGGTTGCATCCAGCAGCAGATTTGAACGAATCTCAGTTGGTGCTCATGGTTCTAGACCATTAAATGTTTCGCTGACAGTGATTCCTGACATGTGCAGTCATGTTGTACAGCCGTCCTGCTGCTTGAGAGCTAAACTCAAGAAGCGATCTGTAAGTTGCTTGAGATGGAAGACGTGCATGCCTTTCCGGCTGGCTGAAATGCCAGGTGGCTGCTCAGCTTGCTCGAGGAGCGCCATTGAAGACATTGTGATCTCAACGTCGATGTCAAGGAGGCAGAGGAGCGGAAACTGCAGAGCTTTGGGGCTAGCTGAGCAGCCATCTCGTCGATTACCCCGCTCGGGTCCTTGCCCATAACCAGATCCTGCTGATGATCGCGATGTGTCGGGTGCTCTGAGATAGTAGCAGATTTACAAATTGACACGAATATAAAGTCATGACTTCTCTCAAGATCCGTTCCCTGAGATTGAGTCTGTCTGGCAACGCAATACTTGGAAGCCCAGCTTTGCCGCGCAATCTCCATAGTTATACCCGCTTGTAAACTTCTGCTGTCAGCTCCCCCCACCGCCCCGGCACCAGCTCAATAACCATACCACCACTTCCCTCTCTTTCTTACCATTACAACCAAACCAAACATGGCGCCAACCCCCATCCTAGTGACCGGAGTTCCATCCACGACGGGCCCCACCCCGGAACGTAAGGAGGTCAGGGAGCTGCAAAAGGATTCTGAGATGTTCGAGCTGTTCCTGCTCGGTATGCGCAGTTACCAGCAGCAGAACGCAACCGAGCCAACCTCCTACTGGAGTGTCTCAAGTAAGCTAGCTTCATTCCCCGTTGAGCTGATGTGACATGCATCGCTACCTCGGTCGGCTGTGGCTGACCATCCCAGGCATCCACAGATTTCCCTATGAACCCTGGAACGGAGTCGATCGCAAAGTCATGGGAAAGAAAGCCGTTACTGCTGATTCAAGGCGGGGAGGGTATTGCGCCCACTCGTCCATCCTGTTCGGAACTTGGCACCGTCCTTATGTGGCCTTCTTCGAGGTGAGAGCCCACCCATGGCGCATTTCAAGTCGCAAGAGGTGTGAGAATCAATCTGATATGGCGACGATGTGTTTAGCAAGAGCTATGGAAGCACGTCCAGAGCGAGGCCAAGCTACTTAATAAGCCCAGCCTCATTGAGGAGGCATATAGCTTTCGTCTGCCGTACTGGGACTGGGGACTCGAGAACGACACGGACCGATATCCCGATCTCTTTTTTGAAAAGAGCATCAAGATCAAGATTGAACCCGGTCGTGTGATTGACAACCCACTTGCCTTCTTCCTCATTGGGCCAGGAGCCGCCAGGACTAAGGCAACCGTCACCATCCCCGGCGGTCGGGCAGCCCCGAACGTCAAGCTACGCTTTTATCCTTTTGTCGTCCTCCTCAAACATTCGAGAGTGACCCCAAGGAAAGACGTATACCGGCCAGAGGACTTTTCGAGGCCCTTTACGGCAAGGCACCGAAGCCTCACGGGACATCGAGGTCCAGAAAATCCTGCGTTAACTTAACCAAACCGAGGACGTGGCCAAAATGTTAAAAAAACTTTGGCGAGAACTTCAACGCATTCTCTACCGACGTTTACGAGCCCAAGCAGAAGCTGAGGGAATATCCCAGCCTGGAGGGCCTCCACAACAATGTCTATGGCAGCATAAGGGCTCGTAGGCATATGAACTACCCGGAATGCGCAGATTTTGACCCCATCTTTTGGTTACATCACTGGTAAGCTTGCCTGAAAAAAAGGGTGCCTACGTAGTAAAATTGGTGGGGGATGCCCACGTAACAAAAAGGGGTGTGCCCACCTAGTAAGCGCCGAAAAAAAAATTTGTCAGTCCTAACGTCACTTGCACTCTTGGAAAACCTAACAATTTGTGTTCCTCCGTTCAGCAGCATCGATCGCTTGATGGCCATCTACCAGGCGCTTTACCCCAACAGCTACGTCAAGAGCACGAAAGCAATGGCGAACGCTAGCAATCGCTTCACGACCGACGCAGGTGATCTCCAGGATGACAAGTCGCGACTTTTCCCCTTCTGGAATAATAGCGGAAAGGACTTCTGGGACCCAAGCGGCATCTAGGACACCGAGAAGCTCGGCTACGTCTACCCCGAGACCAAGGGGCGCGCGGATCCCGGATATAAGAACTGACTGGAAACACAGGTCTTCAGTGTTCTTTACCCACTCCCGGGCGGCTCCTCGAGGTCGACTTCTGGGACCGTCTCAAGGCGCAGGGCTCAAGAGCCTCAAATCCCCATGGCAATGCTGGCTCCCGAGTCTCAACCCGAGCCCACGGTTCTCGACAACCCCGGACACGGCGGCGCCGCCGCTAGGGTTCTAGAGACAACTGACGAGCCGGTCGTTGCTGGGGGTGCTTCCACCGACGTGGCAATCGATCTCTCCGCCGCCATGCAAAACGAAACACTCACGCTCTGGTCGGCCGACATCCGCACCCAGAAGCACGCGCTCGGCGAGCCCTACCACATATATGTCTTCCTCGGCGACTTCCCCTCAGAGTCGCAGCAGTGGACCGTGAACCTCGACTGTCGGCTCCGTCTTTGTATTTGCCGGACAGAGCGGCAATCATGACGAAGGCGAAGACGAGTGCGATAAGTGCGCTGTGGATCGCCGTGATGGGCTCGTCGTCACGGGCGCCGTGTCCCTGACGGCCGCGCTGATGGACGCGCTCGACCGCGATGAGAGCTCCGGTGAGAGGCTGCCAAGTCTGGAGAAAGATCATGTCGTTGCGTACCTGACGAGGCACCTACATTGGCGCGTCGCGCTGGGGTGTCTGGGCTGCTTCTGTGCGTCTCATCTGTCAAGGTGACGGTTGGGGAGAATGGAGTACCAGACTTTGATCCCGAGCATGATCTGTTCCCGGAGATCACGGACAGGAGAACGGCGGGCCTGGGCGATGCAGATCAGCTTTGAAGGAAGGGGTTAGCTTTGGGTAGAGAGTATCCTGGCTCCAAAAGTAGGTATATACTGGTATATTTAGAGCCCAAATTTAGGAGTTTTTTCGGCCAAAATCTGGGCTATTATATAGAATACCTACAATACATCACTTCCATACCCAGACCTTGAGGCGCCAACCTAATATGTAATTATAACCAGCTTTGGCTATCGATCCGGGCCACTTTCGAGTCCTAGAATAAGATCTCACAGTTGGTCTTCGTGACGTGCCATGGCCTGGTTATGACATGCTCCACGGTAGGCCAAGGATGGGGCCTCAGACGCGGGAGGGGCTTGAGTACACCCGCTGACGTCAGGTACCATAGCCTGTTCGCGGTGGTCATTATGTGTTAGAATATTACCCCGTCAAGAATTCAGGGAGGAGTCACAAGGCAGAAGCTCTTCCTGCGAAAGAGAATAGGCCTCCTTATGGGAGAGAGTATATCAGGACTCTTCCCGACTCTCTCGGAGCCTGAGCGATAGTTGGGGTTTTCATTTTCTAGCTTCCAGGGTTCCAGTTTTGGACAATACATAAAGTTTTATTCGAGCACGACCCGAACTTTCTCGAGGGAAGCACTGTACCAAACCCTCCTGGGAATGTGGCCGGCCGCTTTGCGGTATGCGATTTCTTCTTTCCGTTCGATCCAGAGAACATTGTAAAAGTATCGAACCCCTCGGTCGTCAGATGCCCAAGGATCCAACTTTGACGCGTTAAAGGGCAGCCGCTCAAACTGAATACATTCCCTAGAATAACGACCTTGGTGATATTGGCCCCGCGCATTCATGTATTCTTTAAAGGACGATGCAAGGTCTTAATGACTAGCGGACCCAGAGGAGATAACAATCAGCTCAATCTGGCTCCCTAGCTCGACATCGGCGTTATTTATCAACCGTAGCAGCCCTGCACCCCTGCCCTCGTTGTCTTCCAAATATAGGACGTAGCATATCTCATCAAAATCAGGTCCATTGACGACCATCGGGTGCTCAAATACGGACATATGAAAGCCTGATTCGTTTACTAAAAACCCCACCAGCCAAAGTACTGAATGTATCCGGAAAAAAGCCCGGGTGGTCTTGCATGAAAGACGAGAAGAGTTATGCTAAGGCAGAGCCAATGTTAAGGGCGGAGCCTCGTTGAGTGGGATGGGGTGCCTGAACTGCGCCATGTACCTATCGTCAGATTCGTGAGTAAAATAAAGAATGTCGCTAGCACCGTCAGCTTGGCGAATCCATCCTGTCGGAAGCGCGCGCGTCGTATCCACCTCAAAGCTTTTGTAATCCTCCAGCAATGCGGTCTCTTCTATAACACCATCTGGCAAAGGCCATTGCACAAGCTTCTGTGTCCGCTACATCGATGCCTAAGATGCGCTGCAGTCGTGGGCGAGGTAGGCAAGTCCGGGCCGGAGGCTGGAGGGGTCGACAAAACACTGCCAGCCACACTACAACCACGAGGGGAACGGGCTATATGTCGCAGTGCACTCCCCTTGTAGCAACTTCCTGCGTTTAGCCTTGGTAAGAGGTTGCCATAGTAAGGCCTCGTCAAGAAATAAACGTGGCAGGCCGCTTACAAACCCTCCCTGAAAGACGGGTGTAACCGAGTTCAAGATTCCAGAGAACGCCGGCAAGATGTCTTGGGGGTTGGTGAGACGACTAGGGGCTACCTTTGTTATCCATTAGATAGGGCTCGCTTTTGTTGTCAATTGGGTAGGTTGCGTCGTCAACCGATGTATCTTCTCAATCGGGCGGGTTGCGTTGTCAACGGGATGCGATAATTTCTGGTTGACTCATATCCCGGCCTGACTGCGCGGTCTGAGCAAATTTAACACGCTTGCTGATTGGGCTGGGAAACCTGGGCTTGGTGCTCCCCCTTGGCCACGATGCGGCAAAGCCTCCAGAACGCTTTCCTCAGCCACAGGCTCAGCGAACAATTTATGCTCACTAGCAATGAAAGAGCTGGCAAAACTCCAGCAGAATTTCCATACCGACAGCCTCGCGCTGGGAAGGGCATTGGGATTAGGTCCATAGGTCGACCTTGCTGGCTCAATCTGATCAGCCAGCCTCAGTGAAGTGGCTTGTCCCAGTCAAGCCAGGGTAACAATTGTGGGGAAGAGGCACATAGACAGCTATGGTCAAGGAGTCTGGCTGCTGACACAAACAGCCTTGTTTTCTCATACTGGACGACAACACTCAGCATGCTGGAAAATCATTTCAAGGCAACCGGTGTGCCATACCTTAGAATAGATGGGACTGTGTCTTACCAAGAACGGCTCCGCATTCTGGGGCACTTCAACAGCTCGGATGCCCCGATACCTCTGATGTCGATTCAGACTGGGGTCGTTGGGCAAATACCTTGCTGGTGCGAGGAATGTGTTGAATGTAGAGCTAACGCATTTGCATAGGCTCAGCTTAACCGTGGCCAACTACGTTCACGCAATTGAACCTCTATGGGATCTGTCAGAAACACTGCACACTGGAATCTGTGGAATTGAAAGAGGGTTGCAACTGCTTGATTGAATTGCTGGTTCTCCCCGGCTCCCTAGCGTTGCCAGAGAGCCCATTGTTATAATACTGCGTGGTGGCAATAGTAGTGGCAACCTACGGCCTTGGCTAGCTGAAGTGACTGCGTCAGTTCAGCTCGGTTGGCCACACCTTCCTTCTGCGCAGTCCATCCTTCGGCCGGAGCCCCCTTCTTCCTGACAGAATCCACCCACCCAAGCGAGCTGCTTGTCAGCCGGCTTCCCATTCGCCAGCATCACAACGCCCCGGACAAGATCCTTCGTTGCCGGACGCTCCCAGGTAACCCACGGGTTCTCCACCGTCCCCACAGGTGGTTTGTACGGAGGGCAGCAGAGAGCGCGGTCGAACCTCAGGATCTCGCTGAGTTTGGCCCGGGATGGCCACTTATGATTCATCTTTTTCTGTCTTTTTCGCCCGGGCTGGCCGTTGGCTACCTGTTGTCGCGTGGCGACCTAATCGGAGAGGAGCCGCTGGTATTCTGAGATGTTGTGGTCGAGCTCCGTGTCTGGGTGCTGTGGCCAGTCCCAGGTGGGTATCTCGGCCCAGAAAGCGTCAATGCGACCCCCCCGCTGGTCACCATCTTCTTGAGGGGGTACCGGGAGTTTGTGGGTGATGATTGTGTAGACAGTGGTGATGAGCTTCTGGACGTCGATGAGCGTGTTGTCGTATACGGATACGTGGGGCCCGGCCGGCATGCCTTGCTCAAGTAGCTGGGCACCGCCAAAATCGAGCAGCTTGATCTCGTCGGTGGCTTCCTTGACCATGACGTTGGCGGGCCAGATGTCGGCGTGGACGATCCCGCAGGTCAGGTTCAGCTCGTCCATCAAGTGGATCAGCTGCTTCAGCCAGGAAAGCTTGAAGATGCGCGGCGAGGTTTGCAGGTTTCGGCTGGGGAAGTATTCAGCGCAGAAGCCAACCACGCGGCCTGAGTTCTCATCGAGGACGGTCCGGGTGTAGCGGGGGAGGAGAGGGTGCGGCGGCAGATGAAGCAGGAGTTTGTGTTCGGCCCAGTGATGGCGTGCGCGCGCAATCTCGGTGAAGTACTTGAAAATGGCTGTCTCGGTCTTGCCGGCGTCATTGGTGAAGGAGACGAGGTCGACGTTGCGCCATAATCGATCTGCTTCGATGAGCTCGGAGCGGAGAATCGTCTTGGCGTGGGCCGGCAGCTGCGCTGAAGCTAGGGTGGGATAACGTGCGAAAAGCTGCCTGCGCACGTCGCTGCTCATGCCGCTGTCGGTTGATGTGGATAGTAGTTCTCCGGCTGAGTCCAGTCGAATACCGGTGACGTCCGGCCCCAATTCGTCTGGGTGCTTTTGAAACCTGCGCGGCTCGACCAGTCAGACCTGTTTCTTTTATTTCTTCTTTTTCATGTACATAACATACCATTCTTGCGCGAGCATTTCCTCCTTGTTGTGAGCCTCCTCCATGGGACATGACTCCGCGGTCGCACCGTCAGGGCCATCTTGGGGTTCCAGCTGCAGCGTGGACCCTGTCTGCACAACAAACGCGCGCCTCGTGTCGTAGTCAAACCAGACCTGGGTGGCCTCGCCCTCCCAGATGACTCTGCTCATGGCGGGCCGAAGCGGATATTGGGGGAGATCATTCTCGGATTGTGTCGGTTACTTTCTATCGTAAGTTAAGGTAGGCAAGGTAAGGAAGGAGCTTGCTCGGTGCGATGTGCGAGAAAATCGGAAACGAACGACAAACAGTGAGAAAATGGGATGGTTTTTGGAGAGGATTAAAAGAGCTGCCCAACCGCCACTGGCTCAAATGAGAGGAAAGTTCTTTGTTGGCGTCTTTGTCAATTTCACCTGTGGCACAGGACTTCCTGCCGTTTAGGGTAGTTTCAGTAACGTAGGGCACCTGGCAACCTCACGCGGCTAGGGCACGACAGCGGACAAAGAGATGGCAGCGGGCCCAAGGCTGCAAACTCATTTCTGCCTGCAGGAATCGTATGGCGACTGGGCGCTACGAAGCAGGCGGGCATCTCACAGTGACCCAGTGCCTCAAGTTGTGTAACCAAATGCGCTGGGGCCTTCACGACCCCAAAGCGGCTTCGTCTTGAACCAGAGGAGTTGCCACCAAATTAGAAGTGCCATGACATTTCCTTGGGTGCGCGGAGGGGACTGTGTATCGGATCAATATCAGTCGTTTTATTCACCATAGGCGGCGGCCCATGGGCGCTTCGGCCCCACGCGCGCGCCCACGCCTCATTCTCTGTCGACTTGGGCTGTCAGGCCTGTTGAGGCGTTTTGGGCCACTGAACGATGATGTTGACAGTCACCAACCCTCACGCCCGGTATGTCGGATAAGCAATACTCCAAGAGCCAAATCCGGCTCAAAGACCTTTTAATTCCTCGAGCGCTACTCGCTGAGGTGGGAACAAGCTTTCCGGCCCTATTCCCGCCAAGGTGATACTGCCAAGATGATATCGAATAGGGTGCTCGTTCGGTACGGGTTACGCGAATGCGAGTGCGATGTCGCCACGGAGACGGCAGATGCTACTGCACCGACGAACAAACTGATAAATGACATCGCAGGATTGGCATCTCGTAAGAACCATTTATCAACAGTCCAAAGCAACTTAACTGACGATTTGATTGCCTTTTGTCAGAATAGACCACGGCTTAGTAAGACGAGCAGCGTCGAGAGGCAACGTCAGCCAGGGGTCGATATTCACCTTCCAAATGGGGCGAAAAGCACGACCATTATCATAAATACGCCCGCATAGCTTGATCCATCGCCTCCACATACCGTGCCAGTCTGAGCCGGGCTCGGTCACTTCGTATCAGTGATGAAGGATCAGAAACAGACCGGGCCGGGTATAAGTACGCCGCCGCCGCCGCCGCCCCGCGCGCTGAGTCCCAGAACGAGAATTCGAACGCCACAAATCCCGACCCGCCGGTTCTCTATATTTGGGGCCAAAAACTCTCCAGCAGGATGAGCAAGCTCAACCCGTCACCATTCCCCGCTCGGTTCGAGATCCGTAAAATCCAAGCGAAGGATATCCCTTGGGTGCGCGCCACCCTAGCACACTCCAACATCGTCTGCGGCCCAATTTGGAAAGTTGCGCTTCCAAAAGAGGGGATGACAGAACGAGTCTACAAGTTCTACCACGCCATAGAGCCAGTGATACTGAGTGCCGCCATCGACAGCTTCAGCTACGGTATCTGGGACACCGAGTACAAGTTCAAGCGACCTGAGTCGGCGAGCACGGGAGGAAAGCTATACTGAGATGAGACCGACTTGGATGCAACCCCTGAGCAGCTGCTTGAGCAGATGGATTTCCCCCTTGTTTCTGTTGCAGTGGCGTACGATGGCCTGAACAAGCCAGACAAGTCGTTGTACGGACCCATCATTGAACTGGTTCCACTCTTCAAACATCTCCAGGACGCTTTGGAGGCAGGAGACAAGCGAGAAGCTGCAGATAAGAAGCCAGTGTTATTGGGAGAAAGGCTGTTTCGATCTGGGACGGCGACGAGACAGGAATATGGGGGGCATGGGCTGGCGAAAGGACTTGGGCATTGGCTTTTGAAGGAGACGGCTGCGTATGGGTTCCAGGGCATGGAGATCAGTGTTGCGCACACTGCGGCGGAAAAGATCTTTCTGAACCCGCCGGCACCCTTCACCGCCAAGATTATCAGTTCTGTTGACCTGGCCGAGTTTGAAATGGAGGAGAACGGGGTGAAGACGAAGCCGTGCGCGGTGTGTGATGCTCCGTTCAAGAAAATTTATGTCAAGTTTCGATAGACGGCTCATGGGGGAGTCAACAACCAAATTGTGTGTTTCTCAGCGGCTGCTGTAATTGAGTTCTCACTCTGAATCTTGAGATCATGGAGAAATCCAACGTCTCATTGGCCAAACCTCGACCAGTTCCGGAATCGCCAAGCCAGCCACAAAGAGCTGAGACCCCTTGCCGTTCCCCCCCTTTCAGCCGCTCCAAGCTCCGACACCATTGCAACCCAACAATCACATGCTTGGTCAATCCAACCTCCTAGCCCTCATCAATCCCCTCATTTCTCCCTTTTCATCACAACTTCCTCGCAATAACCACCCCAACAAACTCCAGCAAAATGGCCTGCTCCGACTGCTTCACCGGAACCCTCCGCGGCGATATTACCCCAACCGGCCAAGAATCTGCAATCCATTCCCTCCCAACGTACATCGCCTCCCCTCCCGCGGGCGTCAAACCCCTCGGCACAGTCGTCATCCTCTCCGACGCATTCGGCTACAAACTCCTCAACACTCGCGCTCTCGCTGATGCTTACGCCCACCGCGTCCCGTGTATTGTTTACGTCCCTGATTTCATGGCGGGTCATGCGCCGCCGGAGTCGTTCATGGTTAGGTCGGAGTATGTGCCGCCTGAAGGAGATAATGGGCTGATGAAGGCCGTGAAGAGGGTTGGGAAGATGGTTGCGAATTTGCCGGCGGCGGTGCAGTTTTTGGTGTGGAATCGGGAGGGGGCAGTTGGGCCGAGGGTGGGAGGGTTTATGAGGGCTTTGGCGGCCGCTGAGGATTCGAGTAAAGCAGGAGAGGGGAAGGGAGTCAAGATTGGGGTTGCGGGGTTCTGTTGGGGGGGAGGGTACGCGGTTAGATTGACGCATGATGTGCCAGAAAACAAAGTGGTCGGGGTTGATGGGGTTGAGAGGGCGGTGGTGGATTGTGCGTTCACGGCGCATCCGACGTGGGTGGATGTTCCAGGGGATGTTGAGAAGGTGGTGCAGCCGTTGAGCGTGGCGAATGGGGAGGATGATAAGTGGATGGGGAGGGAGAAGTGGACGAAGTTGAAGAAGATATTGGCAAGGAAGAATGAGGAGGCAGGAGATGAGCTGCATGAGGCCGTTGACTATCCTGGGGCGAGGCATGGGTTTGCGGTAAGGGGGGACAGGTCGGATCCGCTACAGAAGGAGAGGGGGGAGAAGAGTGAGGATCAGGCGGTGGAGTGGTTCAAGAGGCATTTTCAGGAGTGAAATACAGTGCAAATGAGATGCTAGAGCACGAATCGTTCATTTGGTCAAAGTAGTTCCTTGTTTTTCTGGAGTATTGATTGTTTCACGGGCAAAATGGCACCCACGCTGTGACATTGGACGATGCTTCCTTCAGCATTGCTGACCTCCGTCATCTCCTAATAAAAAGGAATGCTCTTTGGGATTTCTGTGAGGTTGGATTCAGAAGGTTCATTCGTGCTGGCGACAACGCCACGTTTGAGAACTCCATTCGCACGGGCGGCTCCTAGACTACACCTAAGATGCGTCTCTCCACCCCTCTAACTACAAGACTTACACACGGAGCGGTGAAGCAGACCCCTTTCTGTATTTCCAGATCCGATGCCCTCACCGCTCTGACCAGTTATTATGAGATTAGGCTGCTAGGGGTACAGCAGAGGCGCATTCTAGCCCTCGGCGGGCGTGGGGACGTCTGCGTGATCGCGCGGAAGCCCCCGTGCCTCCAGCCAGTCTTCCAGCGGCTTCGCAATAGCGGCCGACCCATTGTTGCCAGCTCTCTCCTTTTGCATCTTTTCTGCCAACAATAGCGGCGTCTGGCCCTGTCCGTCAGGCACCATTTGGGCTCCCCGCTCCAGCAACAGCTTCACGGTCTCCTCATCTCCCACCTGAATCGCGAGATGCAGCGCCGCTTGACCTTCGGAGACCATGTTCGGATCCGCCCCGATATCCAGCATCGTCTTCACCGCTCCCGCCCCTCTCCGCACTGCAGAAAGCAGCGCCCTGTTTACATGCCCCTTCGGCACCGACGCAAGCGGGGTCCTCTCCAGTGCATACTGCCTCATGACTGCCGACTCGGCCCCAGCAAACATAACCAGCGCCCGGCTCGTATTCCTCCCACGCTTAAAAAATCCAACCTCAACATGCGCATCAAACAGCTCCTTCGCGCCATCTTCGTCCCCCTCGGGGTTACAGCATCGCGTGAGCAGGTCGATTTCCCACGTCTTCGTCTCCGCATTACACCACCCGCCGCGGATCAAAGCAGCTTCCACACTCCGCGGTAGCTCGGGCGGACGGGCACCCGTCTCGCCACCTACGTCAATCCAGTTACGGATTTGATACGTCTCTTGCGCGGTGCCAGGTGGGCCCGAGAGGGCGAGGAAGGGTATCAAGTCCTTGTTGACGGCGCGGTACGCGGCGCTGATGAGCAGCTCGCGGAGCACCGGCGTGGCAATGGCCGAGATACCTTTTACAGAGAGCATTCTCGCGTCTGCGGCTCGGAAGTGGGCCACGGCGTTGGGACCGCGTTCTTTGCGTGCTAGCTCGAGGAGCGCGAAGATGTGGCATTCTGCAGAGGTTAGCATCGATGATTCCGCTAAACGTGTTTGCTTTCTTGCGATGTTGGAAAATTGGTGTAAACAGGAAGAGGGCTTACTTGTCGCAGGATCGACATCAAAGACGTAGTACTCGTGCATCGTGTCGCCCAAGAAGCCCTTCTCATCCCAGAAATCGACCTTGACGACGTCGTGCTCGGTGGACCATTGCCGTTTCGCATTGTAGCCCGCCTTGATGACGATTTGGTTGTCCTTGATGCTGATCGTAGAGACCTGCTTGCAGTCATGGCGCTTCTTAAGAAACTCAGGCGTCGCTGTCAGGTAGGAGAAAGCGCTGTCGATGTAAAGCTGAGCTAAGCGCTCTGGGGTCCATTCAGAATCCATCTTGATGGTCAGGCATCGACGACTCAAGTGCAGGCTAGCGATTTGCTTTGGCTGGATGTTGACTGTGATAGGAGTCCTGATTCGAGTTCAATTCAATTGATTTTATATCACCAATTATCATGTAGATCGAGGTTGATAGAGTTTATGAGGGAGCTAGTAAATGGTTGCCTAGCAGGGGGTGTTTGCGACACAGCCACCCGAAAGCGCCAAGGTCCCTCGGTCACTCTCACCTATAACCCAGAGTCCTCTTGTCTGCCTCACGAGGCTCGCAAGTTTCAGTGGCATGACGGCACAAACCCGGCAAGGCTTTCCGGAAGCGCTGTTGATGCCTACATCCCTGCTACTTTTGTTAGTTGCAGAAGCTGCAAATCCGCAATGCGAGGCACAAAATCAAGCGACTCTATAGCGTTGCAACGGATGCATCTAAGTCGAATGCCCAAAAGCAGGTCAAGTGATCTAATGAGTTAAAGGCCAATCTTCGTAGCCACTGCAAACTTGGCTCGGTGGCAGAGTGATAGATAAAGTTGGTTAAATTAAAGCCCGACTTTTTCTCAGGGGTATCGGAAGCAGATTTTAGCGTTTTTTCTCGCCCGACAAGACGAAACACAATATTATTTACATTTCTCGGCCCCTGAGACTATTCTACGGTATATTCAAGAGTTTGGAAGCTAGCCTTTCTATATCTATATCGTAACAGAAGCTCTCCAGGACACTACAATATTGCGGTACTGGTAAATGGAAAAATATTTTACAAGACGAACATGGGCATAGAATTTCCGTTTTCGTACCTTGCCCACATGGCATTGCTTTCTCTGCCTCAGGCGTGATTCAGTCTTTGGTAAGGAAATACCCCTGGCACCACACACACCACACAACCCCTGGCACGCCAACCACCACCGCCTGTATGTAGATCACGGCCCTCACTCACCTCTCAGCTCAGGCTAGGTTGAAACTTTATACCTTTGCCATTCTTGCTCGTTTCTGCTATTGTGACCACCTTGATCTGGCGTACCTGCCTTTTCTTGCACATGTACGGTTGTGAGTTAGTCGTCTTATAGCTGCTTGTCTGTTCTTCTGGCAATACTAGGAGGGCCTCTTTTACAGAGGTTAATAATCTGTGGAAACCTTAGAAGTCATCACTAAAACTAGTGTATCACCTATGCCAGCATAGCCGTATTGCCCTTTTGCCTGCCACTGGGAGGTCCCAGATCTGATCCCTGGACCAGCCTTCTTTTGGCAACGCTAGCCTACACTTAGTCTTCAGGTCAACCTACCTTGGACGTCTTGCCCTACGATCTGCCTTAACCTATGAGCTCCGGCTAAACCAGGTACAGGACTTCACAATACTAGACCCTATCTCAGATTTTGCAGGTTTAGATAAGGATTATCGAATCGAGCTCTCAAGGCCGGATCTCAATTTAAGTCCAATAACTAGATCCCTTTGTTACTTAGTTGCTCGATATGACCTAGATTCATAACATACAGTCTACTGCTATATTAGACTCTTCGACATCAATATTTCCATTCCTCTACGGCGAGGGTGAGGAGCTGTTTCCCATTTGCAAAGATCCATTAAAACACAAGACGATTCGTCGAGATTTGCACGGATTAAAAGATCACACAGCTTTTCCCCTCTTTTCGTAAGCTTCGTTCCAGTTTTCCTCTTGTAGGAGCGCGGAGGACAGCTACAAGCTCGTTTATAGAATCAGTTAAGGTGACCGGTGGATTCTGTCTAACCAGCTTTTCCGGATATTAAAACTCATGCGACTCGGAAAAATTGAACTCCAGACGAATACTTGTTTTTTGGTCTATATGAAATGACAAAACCCAGCTCCAAAAAGATTGGTTACACATATGAATGGAACACTTTCCCGATTGGCTTCCCACTGCCAAGCTTACGAGTACGTCGGCCAAGTCAACCTACCTGACGAAGCAGCTTGCGACTGACTCTAGGGGGTGGTTTTAGCCAGACGAGTATATCAGCCTGGTTACCTGAGACGAATCTGGGCACACGAAATTTCCCTTTTCCTTCGTTATCCTGAGCCGGGGTGAGCTGTGGCTGATTTGTCCTGAGCTTCCCCTGATTCTTCCCTGAGCTAGGGTACTCCCATACGCCGCGCAGGCTCGAGGTGCTGATACGTAAACCAGAACCACTGCTGGACGAGCGCCCGTTCGTGCGCCGTCGCACCGAGCACCTCCTCTCGCTTGGCCGGTTTCGGAGCCGTGCCGGCGAGGTACAGGGCGATGACGTTGCTCTCGACGAGCAGGAAGTTCTCGGCGCCCTCGAAGGCAGAGATCTTGCCCAGCGGGAACTTGGCCAGGTACTCAGTGGTTTTGTTGTTCTTCCCAAACTTGAAGTCATCGGGCGCGGAGATGTCGTGGCCGCCAATGGCAGCAATTGCGAGGCACTAAACGACGAGGTTAGTCCGGGTTAGACACCCAGCAGAGCTAGAAGGACTGCAACGTGTTACCAAACGAGTGCGCGGGCGGAGGACTGCCGCGACAACGAGGCTAGCCGATTTCGCTCCACAGCCAGCTCCACAGCAGGTATCACGACCAGTAGCACAGCTGTCAATACGTACCCAGGTCCAGTTGACAGTGCGGGTAGCGTCCCAGAGGTTAAGTCAGATCCATAGGATATGTTATGCCACATCAGTCCGAGGTACAGTAATATCCATCCTGGACTATTATCTAGTTTACCACAGCGCAGAAGTAGAAGTAGGTATCAACAGTGATGGGCGGCTTAGTGGATGCGGAGCGCCATGTCATGCGGCTCAGGGGCGAATCTGCGCCGTCGTTCCTTCCCTCAGGCTAGCAGGTCTGGATCCTCGGGGGTCGCACTTTCTCTGCACCTTCGTGCACGCTACTTCACAAGGAGAAATTTGATCCCTCCAAACTCCTCGTTTCCCACCTCCTGGCTGACGACAAAGGAATAGGTCCCCTCGGCGAGCAACTCGCCTCGGGGCACCTCGACGACCAACCCACACCCAACACTATAACCCTGCATTAGCACGCCCTCTCCTACGTCTGTCACTGCCAGCGGATTGAGCGGAACGTCGGCCGCAGCCGCAGAGAAATACCCAGCGCTCGCGTCAGGACCGTCGACGGCCGCGTCCAGTACACATCGGCGAATGCTTCCTGGGCAGCCGCGGCGCCGCGGTTGCGGGCTCGGACGTAGATGAAGTGGCTCTGCCCGGGGCGGACCGGCTGCGACAGCGCGTCGCTGTTCTCGGTGCCGCTGCCCGCACCGAACTGCCCCGCCGGGTTGGTCGACTGGTTTTGGCGGACGATGATGTCGGAGCTGGTGTACGTCACCAGATCGAAGTGGGGGCTGCCCTTGTCACTAACAACGTCGTGGATGTACAGATCAGGCGGCAGATTGAGGTACTGCCCGTCAATGATGCCGCACAAATTCAGCTACGTGCCCAGCTTATTGAACGCCGGATCAAACGTCGACGTGCCTAAGATACCGATAAGCTGCTGCACTTAAGCGGAGTGAGCTTGAAGCCCAGGTTGGTTTGGACGATCGACTGCATGACGGCTGTCGAACCCCCCCACCAAGATGGCACCGGAGTCCTGGAAATCGGCGTGGTTGCGGTTCAGAATGCTCTGTTGACGTTGGCTGCTTGTGGAACGTTTCACTGAGGGTACGGAGCTCATGGGAGCAGCGGAAGTGCAGTTGCAAAGTGACTTGATTAGGTAGAAAGGGTGGGAGCGAAGCTCCCAGACTAAATACAAAAGAAAGCTCCCTGTGTGTGAGGAGAGCACATGACGTAAGGCTCCTGCGCTCCAGCCTAGCCTGGAGCGGTAAGGCGCCTGCGCGCCTGAGCGCTAAGAACTGCCGCTGCAGTTCGACACACCCCCCAGGTGCTCAGAACTGCGTTCTGAGCGCCTGAACGTTTGAAAAGAAGTTCGCTGTAGATAGAAAATAATAAGGTCCGGAGGCTAGTCTAGCCTGTAACTTCCTAATTGTGCCGCTCGAGTTGGTGCGTGGTTGCGTTTTCGGTGTGCGCTAAACTGAAAGTGGTGAGCTTATACGGTGGTCTGAGCTTCTTAACTCTATATTAAGAGCTTATAATCTTTCCCTTTATTTATTTACTTTCTTTAGGTAAATATAAAAAATTAAAAACATTACCATTCTCACTCCCACTCCCAGCTATTATAGTTAACGTAAAGACTGTGGGCTTACACCTTAAGAAAACGTAAATCTTATTCCTTCCACTTGAAAAAACTGTCGTTTCTACTTATTAATATGCTTTACGTATCCAGTTCTCGTTAAAAACGTAATTAGTCTTGTTTGTAAGTGTTTCCACCGCTCTTTCTTCTACTTTAATTCTAACGTGCTTTACAGTTAAAAGCTTTATAATAAGAAGAGAGCGTTTATAGTGTAAGTTTTACTTACTTTTATTATTTAAGAGTAGCGGCTAACTTTAATTCAAGTGTTAAAAAGCTTAAACCCTGCACTTACACCCTGACCCCGTCACCTGAGCCACTTAACTTACCCCCCCGCTTACCCTCCTATAAGGAGGAGGATAAGGAAGAGGAGGAGGCTAAGCTTTCTGTAACGCTAATGTAAGTGGATTCGCTTTTATAATAATAAATACTTATATTTAACTTTAAGCTTTTAATAGGAAGAATAAGCCACACGCTACTAAGTCACCCCACCTATTAGTAATTACACTTAAGTATAGTAAAGTCTGTTTAAGGTGCTTATAAAGTGCTATTGTTAGTAACAGTAATAGCTGTTATTATAAGTTAGTTAGTGCTTTAGCACGTTACTACTATTATATTAACGGTTACTTTTATATACTAATATAGGTGCTCTTCTTATAAACTTAATTACGTGCTTAATTAACTTATTACTTAACTTGTTTTTAATTAAGCCTTTTAGGGATAAGTTTCTTACGGCCTTATAAGGTAGAGCTCCAGCTACTGTAAATCTCCTGTGTTCTGTAAGCTAGTTTTACTTTAACTACTTATAACAGGAGCTTAAAAATTATAAAGTTATATTATAGGCGTTGCTTGTTAAGCCTTTAACTTAGTTAAATTAAGAAGAGATTATAGTGGCTGTTAGTAGTATCTTACTTAATAGTGTTAATATTATTTAAGGCTCTGGCTCCTTAAAGGAGTATATTGTTATTATGATTAGCGAGCTTGTTAACTTAGCCTCCCGTATTTAGCGGAGCGTTATATCTGGCCTGCTGTCTTATTACTTTTAGGCTTATTTCGTCTTTTATTACACTTATAATACTATACTTTCATATATAGAGACTGTAAGAGCAGTACTCCCTTTAATCTTACAGCTCCTTTACTATAGTTCCCTTTACTATGTAACTAATGTCTTTTAATCTTATAAGCGTTACAAAGTGCTTAAAGCGCTACTGTAAGAGCAGTTTAGTAAGTTTATCTACTAGTATCTGTTATGTGGGAAGATATAAGACTTTAAATAAGCCTTTAATATGCTCCTGGTAAGCCTATATGTTATAGATATTAACGTGCTGGAGCTTAATATTCACTTTTACGTTCTCTTTAATTACCAGCTATATTATTTGCTAGTTATTACAGAAGATCCTCCAGACTGGGCTAAGTTTATAAGTAATATTAGCCATAAGCCTTTTAAACGCCATAATCTCCTTAACTGTATATATAAGCGTAAGCAGTTTAGCTTTAATTAATAACGTTATAACTGTATGTTAGTAAGTAGCTCTTTAGTTAATTACACTACTGAAGAGCATTATAATATACCCTTATAATAAGTGGCGTATTTTAATATTATCTGTAAAAGAAGCGTCACTTATAATTATAAGAACCTTTTACCCTACTCCACTATACTTAATCCCTATATATTATAAGCTGTACAGGTACCTGATTATCTGCTTCACTACAATTAGGTACTCTAGGCTTAGGTTAGTAAGAAACTGTAAAAGGATTAAGGCTAAAAAGGCTATATTAAATTAAATTATAACTGCTATATATAAAATAAATCCTATAAGCTTTTAATACTCCTTAACCTCTACCTTTAACGTACTCCCTGTGTTCTTAAGGAGTTCCACACCAGGAAGGGGGATATTTAGAAATACACCCTTTAAAAGGTTATACTGTTTAATAATCTTCTTAATGTATTAATTATAAACTAACTAAAGCTTTTATTCACTCTGGTCTCTAATCACTTAAATACTAATAAAGCTAGTAATTAGTCCCTTTTTATAAACTTCGTATTTCATGTGGAGCTCTTATATAATAACTTTTACAGTTTTACAGTACTTCTTTACAAATATTATAAGGTAATTATTTATATAAAAGAGTATATATACAGTCTTATTCTCGTTAAACGTAAGGTATAGCTCCTTATTTAATAAGGTAAGGCTAAGCTCTGCCAGCGTTAATATAAACTCCTTATATTATAATAATGGTAAGTCATATAGGCTGTACAGCATTTATTTAAACTTATAACAAAAGCCCTCTTCCTTAAAGCCATCTGGGAGCTTACACACTACTAGGGAGTTATTATCTCACTTAATGTATAAGAAAGCCTAGATTATATTAAACTACTAGACTTTTAAATCTCGTTAAGTAATAAAAACTATTATTATCCTAAATAAGTAAGTAATTAAAATTACTATATAAGTGTTTTAAAGTATATTAACCTCTTATAAGTTACCTCTTATACAGATCCTTACCTTACATTTATTAAGTGTATTATCTTTATAAAACTTATAAATAAACACCTATTTAAATAGGAGCGGCTGTAAGCGTGTTACAGTGCGTTTAATCTTACACTACGTTCCTTTACATAAAAGGTGCTATATCTTAACTCGGTACACCTTTTTAAACTGTGGGCTAAGTGGGTAGTTATTAAGATCTCTTTAATATTTTAGTAATTATAATTTAGAGAGATTATCTTAATTAAGGTAAAGTATATTTAAGGAAGTGTTAAACCTCACCTTTACTTAAAGCACCACTATTTAGAATATAATATATAGCGTCCTGTAAGCTCTACTCCCTTCTTTAATCACTGTTTATTAATTAGGTAAAAACGTTATAAAAAAGCCTGTAAAGCTCTTATTAAAAACTAGGTGGTTAATTCTTTCTTTACTGTAAATTTAAATAGTAAACGTGTAAATTACTAACCTAGGCGTTTTAAGGGGAGTTAACTGCTTTTAAAGTCTCCTGCTTTATCTTGTCGTAAGAGGGTAGTTAATTTATAAGTGTGTATTATATATTTCTAGTACTTCCAGCTCCACTACCATAATAGTATTTTTAGCTAAATCTTCTAATAAAATATCTTTATACTCCTTTAAAGCTTTATGCTTAAAGGTTATAAATATCTTATTATTACTATCCTCTTATAAGTGGCTGTTTTCCTTAAAAGTTATACGTAGCTTTACATTATTAGTAAAAGCCTTATCTTACTGTTTTAAAGTTTCTTATTATTTAAACCTTTACTTAAAAAGCTCTTTAATTTCTCTAAGCCTATTACCTGTTAGTGATAGTGTTTCACCTGTTAATAAATGATCACTTATTAATGATCTTATGCCACTCTTACTAGTTAGGTAAGTTAACGTACCCTAAGCTTCTAACTGTAATTTAACCTTTAATGTTTACTTTAGGGTTAGAAGTCCTTATTTAAAGTTTATAAAGCTTTATTTAAGCCCTGTAAGCTTATCCTTAATTTAAAGGAGCGCTGTACCGTCTCCAGGTACGCTTACCCTTAAGTTTTAACCCTTAAGAGCATCTTTATCTTTAAATTTAGTTAAAGTTTCGTTATTATTAGGCTTAAGCGTAGCGTTTAGGTTTAAAACGTTAGTGAGAAGCTTAGGTATAGATATAGCATCCTGTACTTATTATTTAATGTTAATAAAGCTGAGTAGCTATTAAGTGACCTGTACTAACAGTACCTTTACTTCCTTAATTTCCTTTTTATAAAAAAGCTTCTTATTAAACATTACGTTACGTGTTATAAGCACTGTTTTCAGTTACAGGCACTAAATATAGTAGATATTAAAAGTAATATAACTAACTAAATACCTAATATACCCTTAAGGTTTAATCTTAAAACTAAGTTTATCTTACTCCACCTTTCACCTCTTATTAAGAACGTAAGCTTAGCAGCTATAAGTGTAAATCCCACTTTAATTTAAGTGGTGATTATCGGCTAGGCTCTTATTAAGCTCACCTAGTGGAGTGTACTATTAGAAATACTAACGAAACCATTTTATAAACTTCTTATTAGGTAATAGTTAGTTATTTTAGTAACTGGGGCTTATACTGTATAGGTAAGTAGCCGTATGTAAGCTTTTAGGCTAGATTGATTTAGGGAGGTTCACTCCCTCTCTTATCTTAATAACCTTTATAATTAGCTCCTAACCTACGTGCTCGCTCCTACTATTTAGTTTATATATATGTAATAGAGTGGCTTTAATCTTAATACCCTTTTTAATCACCTAAAGCTGATACAGTATATATCCCTTAATTATAATTATGGAAATCTCTTAATCTTAGTGTATAATATATATAGTAAGCTTAAACTGCTACTTTACCCAGTTTATAAAGTTTTTAATAATTTTAAACACTTCTAGCCCTTTTTTATCTTACAGTGTGTAGTAAAAGAGCTTACCGCTATACTTATCCTTAACTATAAGTAAGTAAATTAATCTGTCTTATACTTTATTAAAGTAGAAAAGATCCTAACTGACTTATAGGAACGGGTAGTAAGAGAATCCTTTAAAACGGCGCTTTAAAATGACTTAATATAAGTGTGTAAGTGTATAATGTTTACAGTTAATAATCTTTATACCTGTAATCGTTACGTTATATACTTATTTAATAAGTTTCCTTAAAGTATCTGGTCTTAAGTGGCCTGTATAAGTGTGTTAAAGGCTCTCTGTATCCTCTTACAAGCACAGTTATTAATATAAGTGCTTTACTCCTTATATTATTATAGTTATTAATATCCTGCTTATAACACTTACAGTAACAGGTATAAGGAAGCTTAGGTAGGTGATAATAAGAGTGTATTAAAGGAACACTAAATTATACCGGCGCTTTAGCTTCCTTAACATTACGTTCTTTTCTATATTACTGTAGTGAAATGTGCAGTTAAAACTATAATATTAAGCTCCTGCTTTAATAATTAAAGCTTTTAAGATAATATTAATATAAAATCCTTCCACTATAGTAACTTTATTAAGCACCAGATCTTTAATGTCAGCCCCTGTAAAGCTTATAAGCACCCTGGAGATTACACACTTACTGTACCTGGTAATTAGGAACAAGTTAATCCCCGCTTAGATGTGATCTCCAGCTTTAACTTATTAAAAGCTCCCCTTAACTAACAGTAATTTATAATTAATAAGGTGTATTACTTTGTAATTATTAATTAAGGTGCTATTAAAGAGTGGGTGCCTGGTAAATCCAGTGGTGGCGAATTACCCTGTCACCTTAGTAATTATTTCTATTATTTAAGCGTTAATTATTACAGCGTTAATAAATCTTAAGAACGTTAAAGCAGTTAAGCCGTCTTTACCTAAAGCGGTTAAAGCAGCTCCCTACTTCTCTTAACAGGTTTTACAAACCTTAAACCATTTAAAGCTGGCGAATTACACTTTAACCTTCTCCCTAACTTTAGACGTTAGTTATTTAATATATTTAATAGCGTATATAAGAATTAATCTAGTAACTGTTAAGTGTAGGGTGTAATAGTAAATGGGTAGCTAGGGGTACTTTTCTCTATAGGGGTAATCCTTCTTAAAACTTTATTTAGGCTTCTCTAGTGCTTTAAAACTGGGGCTTTTATAATTAATATAAAATATACCGCCTAGTTAATTACCTCCTTTAATTAAGAATTTCACTTTATTAATAAATGTTAAGATAAGTTTAATGTAATATGTGACTCCTTTTATTAAAAGCCCCTGGACTTTTTATTCCACCAGTTTAACGAGCTTTAAACCGGCTTATACAGGCGCTATACACACCTGGATAACTCTAAGCTAATCTTTAATGGCCAGGGGGCCTTTAATCTCTGTAATATTAAGACCTTTTACCTTATAATAGGCCGCCTCTTAATCCTTTATCCACTACTCTTTTAACACGTTAATGCTTTTAACTTATTTTATAACCGCTTAATACTTTTAATGTATTAAAGAGGCTAATAAGGTTTAGCTGGGTTTAAGGCGTTCTTTTAGGAAATGCATAAACCTTTAAATTGTAAATCCGCTGTTTTAGATTATCTGTTACATTATTAACGCTTTAAAACTCTTATTAACCGTACAGTTAACCCAGTTTTAAATATACTAATACACTCTGGTCGTTTCAGCTATGGTGGTGACATAAACGGCAGCTGTGGCTATTAAATAATTATATTTATCCTTAACCTTTTTTACCGTAACTATTTTAAAATTTAACTTATTTATAACGTCTCTTAAAGCTTTAGGCGTTTTCTCCCAAAATGCAGTGCTTAGGTTATAAATAGCGGTTGCCATTTCCTGTTATTCGCTTATAAGCTTGTGGATTATCGTAATTCTCAGCTTAATGTGTGGATTTGCTACGTTAAGAGTAGCTAGATTAATTAGGTCTTAGATCCCTTAGTTTATTATATGGTATTTAAGGGTCCTGATTTAATTAGGCTAGTTTTGTAAGCTTTTAAGTTTTTAGCTGTTAGCTGGGATGCTGTTATAGAGTGTGGTCTCTTCAGTTATGATAAGCTGGATCTGTGGATTAGTGAATAGGTTTAGATTTGTTAGGTTAGAAAGGATTTTGCATATTATTAAAGGTTTTACAGAGGGCGCTGCTTATAAGCGTCTTAAGTGCTTTATTCCACACTTTGCTTAGTTAGATAAAGCCGGGCTTATAACTGTGGAACGTTTCACTAAGGGTACGGAGCTTATAGGAGCAGTGGAAGTGTAGTTATAAAGTGACTTAATTAGGTAGAAAGGGTGGGAGCGAAGCTCCCAGACTAAATATAAAAGAAAGCTCCCTGTGTGTGAGGAGAGTACATGACGTAAGGCTCCTGCGCTCCAGCCTAGCCTGGAGCGGTAAGGCGCCTGCGCGCCTGAGCGCCAAGAACTGCCGCTGCAGTTCGACACTGCTACCTCAGGAAATGGGTGCATCGAGATCGACGCTGCCGTTGCCGCCAGCCTCGACAACTGTGATGCCCAAAGTTGTGGCAAGCTGTAGGGTGTGTTAATACCAGTTGAAGACCTCGACAGGGTGCGACCTGATCTGCACCTCGATGAGCATAATCTCGCCAAACTCCATGGCCTCCGAGGTGGCGTCGGCTGGACCCTTCTTGATCTGAGAGACGCGGCCTTAGCTCTTGGGCGCACTTCCTATCCCCTAATCGCGTTGTCGACCATAAGAATCTCGCCCAGGACACAAGTGCCATACGATTTGTCATAGTCGGCCACATTCAGCGGCGGGCTGACCAGTGTAATCTTGGCCGCCGCCTACCACCACCAGGTCAGCACACAACCACTCCCATGCGAAGAAGAGGGCAGCTTCACCGACCAGATCAGGGTGATTTAACAGCCAATCCCACTCCAAATACACAATGCTACCATTCAGGCCATCTCTGCCATTCTTGGTCTATGCGTATCCGGCATCGATGCCTTGCGGTATGGTTGGTACTAAGTTCACTTCACGAGAGCAAAATATAACCGGGGGTAATGGTCTTCCACGGCCTCCAGAATCTCTCAAAAGTATTGATTTTTGAAGAGGGGAGCGAAGGTCCTGCCACGCACTTTCTTCATCCATCTCTTTGGGGGGGAAGAAGCAAGACGGTATTCAGCCAGTGGCTCCAAAAATAAAAAGTTGGCATAGCTAGCGAATGCCAGTCAGTCGCCCGTTTGAGGTCAGCGATTTCGGACGATGTTACAAGCGGCGGCCGTGAAGGCTGTCTTGGCTAGTGCGGGGAAAAACCCACCCATGGAGTTCCATGGATACCTATGGGTGTTTTTAGGCTACCCAGAAAAACCCATGGGATATAGTAGCAAGCGGTTGACAAAATAAAACGCACTCACAAAGTGGCACGTGCCGTACCCCACTAACAGACCCCCTAACAATTTTACCACTTTCCCCTCACCAACTTGCTCCACACCACAACCACGCAATTGTAACCACAACCGCTGCAACCACCTCGCAATTGCAATAGGCCTTGGTAACCTACATCATACAACACCCAAAAAGTCTAAAATAATCGGAGCCGTTACCTTTGCGAAAGCCCATAAGTTAGATTTCTTCCATTCCGACGTCTTTCAAGAGAATGAGGTTAGCAAACGGCAGGGGTGGAAAATTCTACACAATGGCCGCAACAGACAGCACCTAGAAGTCGAAACACGCAGCCAACCAAAGCTTATTACACCTAATAACCTTTAGGCAATAGAGTATATCATATAGCAATACAGCTTCTAAGCACGCGCCTTAATATAGTAAGGTTTAGCTCTGGAGGCTGGAATTTCTGGGGTATCTACGCGGACAATTAAGCATGCAATGGGTGAGTTTTCTCATACCATTTCCCTAGCTTTTATCTCCCACATCTAACTTTCTGCCCTTTCCTACAGGAACTTTAGAATACTATAAGTGTATTGCATGCAAAAAGGGCTTCGTTTCCCCACTCAACGCCAAGCGCTGTATTAAAGCTACCTAAACCACCTTATTTTATCGCCCTCGCTCTAAAGATTAGCACAATATTCATTAGTCTAATAAGGTCTATTTCGCAAACACATCACAAGGCCAGGTCTAAATAATTCGGAAGCATAAAGAGTAATACTGCCCCAATTGTATCCACCATGCAGAAAAGAAAGATAATAACGAAATTCAGGAAAGATACTACATCTAGGAAGTAATTAGGTGGAACTTTAAGTTTAAATTAACGTTTTACAAGGTTCTAACCAACACTAATGGGAAGATAAGCATGCAGGTATATTAAAATGCCATCCTTAATAGACAAGTTGCCTAGTGTCTAGACAGAGGTAATGAGTTTGTCCTGGAAGAGGATAGTAATTCTAGATACAGCGGTGGTAACTCTAAAAAGCGAAATATCATGAAGGTTTGGAAAGAAAATCACGGCTTAAAGCACTTTTATAATACTCCTGGCTCTCCAGACCTCTCACCAATCAAAAATTGCTAGCGCGCTATAAAGCAGTATATCACGGCAAACTTTCACTTAAGTTCTAACCTAAAGGCCTTAATAATTAAAGCTTAGAAGAAGGTTATAACTATCCCTATAATAAATAAGCTAGTAAATTCTATAGTAGTGCGAATGACTAATGTATTAGCTAGTGACAGTCAGATGACTAGGTGGTAATATAAGGAATATACCTCTTTTTTAGCTAGAATCGTATGCGTGGCAAGATACTAGCGAGGTAGTAAGTGCATTTTATTTTGTTAACCGCTTAAGTAGGTAACCTAAAAACACCCATGAGTTGTATGGGTACCCGTAGGCATATTCAGGTACCTAATAATAAGTTTTAGGATTTTTCACTATATATCTTTCTAGGCTTAGCTATCTGCATAACGATATGTCCGTAGTGAATTACTATCATCCTTACTAGAAAATATTATAGTAATTATTTAAAAGACATTTAAATTAAAGTAACTAGCTGATATATTGTGACGACCCTGCAGGCCGTCACCTAAGCCGGGGCAGCCTGACAAATCCCCTGCAGAAAAAACAGTGCAGGAGGACAGTGTACACTGCCCAAACGCACTGGGCCAGGGGTCAAAGACCCAAAGCCCTTACAACCAGTAAGAAAGAGCTTAATGGCCTACAAGGACTAGTCACACTAAGCACCACTTAGTTAACTGCTTAGCTACAACTACGTAATATACCATTAAGTATAACAGACTAAGTAAGGTACGAAGTACCTCTTAGCTAATTAGTATAGATAGTTATTATCGTAACCACAATAAGCGTAAGGGACTCCTAGTTCCTTACGCTAGTATTTAATTATTCATTTATATCTTACTGTTCAGACTTATCTTTATACATTATAGTAACAACAACCTACAGTGACATTAAACCCCCATCTAGGAGTGCTAACTTAATAAGCCGTCTTCGGAACACCCTTTACCTATTAGTGTCTTACTATACGTTCTATCTTAACCCACACTAATTCTCTTAAGGCCTATATTAGATGCAGATTGTAATATAATATTAACGTTACAGTTCTAAACGCTATTTATAAAACTCTTAGATATTACCTCTTTTCCATTACTAATATATTAACCTCTAGAAAAGGTAAAGAGCCTAAGGAAACGTAAGTTTAACTTTAGCTCCCTATTATCAATAAGTTAACTGCACGCTTTAAAGAGTTAAACCTTAATTAGTAAGGACTAGTTAAGGAACTTAATAAAGCTTTCCCTAAAGATATTAAGAGCTATATCGGTCTTATTAAGAAGCTTTAAGCCTAACTTAACACTGTTAAATTAAAGAATAACGACCTTAAGAGCTTATAAAGGAAATAAGTGAAGCTCCCCTTACCCTTACGCTTTAAAGAAGACTTTACGTAATTAAAGTCCTAAATAGCTTAGCTCTAAAGCTATATTACCTACTATAATAAACAGTTCTTCAAGGAAGAGGGAAAAGTTAAGTTTACTAAAAATTTACTAAACGGAGTAACAGCCTAATAGTACGAACCTTATACGAAAATAATTAACAACCTTTTTATAAATAAGGTACGTAAGGAAGCCCTAAAGACTTAAGCTCTTTTTAATAACTTTAACGTGTTTATTAACTAACTCCAGACGGAATTTAAAGAACTAAATACCTTAAGGTAAGCTAAATAACACTTTATAACCTTAAGATAAATATCCTTAGTCCTTAAGTTCTCTACACGCTTTAAGCTAGAAATTACTAAAACTAAGCTTAATTAAAAGGCTTTAGTAATATTATTCTAAAGTGGACTGAAGGAATACGTCATTAAAGACCTTTACTAAGAGGACTAACCAGATCGCCTTTAAAAGTTAGTTAAGATAGTTATTAAAGCTAATAATCAGTATTATAATTACTATTACTAAAGAACTTTTAAAAAGAATAAGTACCTTATTAGTTAAGTAAACTAAAGAAGGGGAATTAGTTAACTATAATAGGATATTACCTTAAACTAATAGATATTAACATAATATACTACTAGAACCGGCCTAATTGTAACAAACTGTAACGGTAACAGCAGCAGAAGCTACTTAAAGACTTATCCTAAATACAGTGCTTTAACTACAGTAAAAAAGGCTATATAACTTAATAATACCCTTTACTAAAGTAAGTTAGTTAAAAGCTAGTCCTAAACAGAGGAAAACACGTTAGGTTTAACTTTAAAGATATCTACATTAAGATAGTAAGTAATAAAGAAGACTGCACTTAGATAGATAAGTGTAACGTAAAAGATAAGAGAGAAGAAGAGGAAGAACCCTGAGACGTAATGTATCTAATCCTTAAGGGTATCCTGGAAAAGTTAACTACAGAGATGCAGGTTACTATAAACTAACTTTAAAGTAGAAATTTAAGACAGCTAAAGGTGTAGATCATAAAAGATTAACTTTAGGAAGAGATATTCTAATTAACTATTATAAGCCTTAAAAACCTTACGTTATAAGCCTAAGAATTAAGGAAGTCTAAGAAAGACCCTAACTTAAACCTTATTAAGATAGTGGAAGGAGTTAAAGAACTAGCTCTCTAAGTTACCTAAGTAGTAAAGTAAGCTTTAAAAAGCGAAAGAGAGTAAGTTAAGAGAATTAAGTTAGAAAAATGGAAGTTCTTCTTAACTTGTTGAAATGCAAAAGGGGTCAAGGCATTGGAAAGCAGTGTGTTGAAGGTGATTAATTGTTTCTATCTTCAAGAGTGGAAGCCGTGTTATTATAGCCGTGAGGGTGGCCAGTGCACGGAGTGCATTAGCCACACTCGCTTCTGCGAAGCGAGGTTGGCTGACTGAATACGAGGTTGGCAGTG
>Ga0247780_1000349_pt1 | contig 45782 bp, 50 predicted proteins | sample UWRJL079202R5_FD_179927 | JGI IMG/M metagenome (GOLD analysis project Ga0247780, IMG submission 179927) | Plant litter microbial communities from Arlington Agricultural Research Station in Wisconsin, United States - UWRJ-L079-202R-5 | ecosystem: Environmental > Terrestrial > Plant litter >...
GACCAACTTTCGGATAAGCCCGACGGCCTATACATGAAGCCTTCCAGGAAGGCTGCCAGTTCCAGCTTCAATGCCTCCAAGTCCGCGGCCAACAATGCAGTCACCGGCGCACAGAACTCCACATCAACACCCAGCAGGCCTAATACAGTGGCTGGGAATAATTCACCAGGTGTCTCATCGTCTTCGTACGAAGAGCTTGTTAACAAGTACTGCTTTGTATGTATATCTCGGTGATCCACGTCCTCCCCTTTCCCGGACAGGACGAGAGGCAAGCTCTTGTCATTACCCAAGAACACATGTCAGCTAACCCTTCGTCACAGTTTGGGCCCAAGTCCAACGAGCATCGACTTGGTGGTGCCGATGACGTGTCCAATAGTACCAACACGCCAAGCTACGACGGTAGTCCAGTCCAGATGAGCAACTATCACCACTACCACAATGGTACACAGCATCACTCAATGCATCATGAGAGGGACTCGAACCCCTACCCCAAACATGCCTCGTCGTTCGTGCCCATAGGAGAATCGCCTTCAGAGTCGCCACTCAAGGCCTTTTCGCCGCAGCAAATCGGACGCCCGCTAGCAGGCCCTCCGCGGGTTCCACCTTCAACCCAAGGCGCTGGACCTAGTATCAATTGGATTAGGCCGCACTCTCCTGAGGAAGGCAGAGGAGGCGCCCGAGCCGGCCATGTCGCGGGAGAAGCGGCAGAGAGGGTAGTTAGCGTCTTAGCGTCCTGAGTGAGTAAGTCTATAGGATCCGGGACACCGGACCACAATCAGGGACACCAGAGAATGCATCGAGTAGAAGTCATATGGAGTGCCCAAGCTCTAGTTTCTCTTGTAGTTTTCTCCGTCTGATCATCAGGGTTGAAGGGGATCTCTTCCAAACGACAATATATACTATGGAGAACCTTGGCAGTTTCCGAGTCTCTCAAATGCTCACTATCCGAGTGAAATTCTTGCCTAAGGTAGAATAAGTACTTTGAGTACGAAGGACGTGGATAGCTTCAAAATCGATATTTCTTCGACTCTTGCAAAGACAATCTGACGCGGACTAATGGATGTTTTCGAAGTGAAAGACCAAAAAAATGACTTGAGTGCAACCCTTTCCTTAGTCCCAGGTTGCCTATTTCCTAACTACCTGCTTTGCTTTCCAGCATCCGATTCTAGCCCTTCCACAAGACACCACGCTGCCATGATGTCAAATAACCCCGCCAAACTGCATGAGCCGCAAACCGTTAAGTGCCTAGGCATTCTTTGATTCCCATTCTCGAAGAAGCCTTGGTCGATAGGACAGGCCATCTGTATTCTCGTCTCACACACTAGGTACCACAGGTACAGCTTCAAGGGAGACATCACATTGTATCCGTACAAGACCGCACCGCGGTTAGGTCTTCGTGAACGAAGTTTCGATAGATCATTTTTAACACGCCTCCAGTACATGGCACCTCAATACCAAACCAACTTTTCCTGTCCTCTAAGACGCCGCCCGAATCTCTATTTGTACATCCAACCTTCAATTCAACCTCGCTCTGGGACGCTCTTGATGCTCATCGAGGCTCCATTCCGTTGTTTCTGGACCTACCCCGTCCGTTTCGCGAGTCATGCGGCTTACATGAAAGGAGGAAGGGAGAAGGGATAGCCTGCATTCTTGACGCGGAAGATGCTGAGGAGGAAGCTATACATGATGAACAAAGCACCGCCCCATGCGAGAACAGCGACACCCTGGGCCTTCGGGTCGGAAATTCTGGGGACCTTGACAGTGAGGGCAATAGCTGCAAAGCTCAAGACACCATCTGCATGTTGTCAGTTGTAGTCCATCATCCCCACGGGCACAGAAACTTACACATAGCCGCCACGATTTGGGTCTCCATGCCGAACTGGTTCTGGAAGCCGGAAGCAAAGTAGGAAATCCCTCCCTTTCCATCACCAGAAACGTACGGGACTCCCCGAATGCGGTTGAACATGTGGCCGCTCGTGAACAGGAGGATAGAGATGAGGCTGATGGCGGCCCAGACATTGCGGCTCTGGACAATTGGGAGGACGTATGGCCAGGCGACAACTGCGGCTGTCAAGGAGCCAGACAGCATGACGGTGGTGAAAATCCACTTCATCCAGTTGATCGGCCGCTTAATGGCGGGATGCGGGCGGCCGGGGAGGTGGCGGCTGAGCCAGGCGTGGACCTGCTCGGCGCTCTGTGGTCTGTGGATACTGTCAGCCGGTACGCTCGGTCCCATTGTTGTCTTTCCACTTACCCATTCACAAAGTCATATCGGATCGGGTCGGGCGAGGCGGCGGCGTGGGGGCCGATGGTGGGAGGGAAGAGGAACAGGACTGGGGCTGTTTGCAGACCAAGCTAGACGAAGCGTTAGCACAGGCATGATAGACCATCCAGGGGGAAGCAGCACATACGCTCATGAAGATATCTTTTCCAACGTCGAAGTCGAGACTCGCAAGAATGAGGCGCGACTCGCCCTTCTTGTCGCCCTTGACCCAGCTCTTCGACAGCAAGTCCCATTCGGGCTGGAACTCTCTGCAGAGCTGACACGCGTACCTAGGATCCAGCGCCGTCAACACAATAGCGGCAGTGTAGTCGCGGGGCGTCGATGTCAGCGACCTGTAGCCCGCATCGTCGAGCTTGATGGGGGACCCAGAGAGAGACTTGGTGTGGAATTCGGTGAATCGCTTCTCGGTCGACTTCTTCTGGGCAAGAGTCCCCGTTGCGCAGAGCGCCGAAACGAAAGCAGGCAGCCAGCGCATCTTGACTTTCGGTACGGAGAAGTAAACTGGGAAAAGGAGCGTCGGTCGAAGTGTGCGTTGAGGAGGCCAATTGCTCTGTGCGGCCGTCTGCTCGTCGTCGTGTTCGTCGTCGTCGCCGGGAGAAGTGAGCTTGGCGACCAACTCACAGCTTCCCCAGATCTCCAAATCTGTCCTCAGCTCTTGCAGTGACGCTGCGTGGCCGCAAAGCCGCCAGCCAATCCCTGGCCTTTACGGACCGACTGAGGGGCCGATGGACAGGGATAGATGCACGGGCCTTGAGGTGGGACCTAGCTAGGAGCCCCGCTAGGCTGTTTTCGGCACATTGTTTACTTGCAACGGTTGGTGCGGGCAGGTCTGCGTCGCTCCTCCACATTCACAACTGCTCTGCAATCGCAATCGCCGCCCATCAAGTCAATTGCAAATCCATTCGCGACAGGTGCTATACGATTATCCCTCGCCAGCTGCTGGTAACGAAGCCTTACGGAACAGCATATTTCCCCATCGCAACGTGTCTCGCATCCTTATGCCGCGAAAAAGCGCGTCCATATGTGTAAACATGGACTCTACAAAGGTGCGCAACCGCCGAGACGCCATCAATCCGCGCAAGAACTTGCTAACCACGATTTCTGATGCAGAGGACTGATGTTCTGCATGATCTCGACATGAAATATCATCATATTAGCCACCAGACCGAGCTGTTGGTCAAGGACGAGGACACGCGGAGGATGAAGTTGCGGAGCATGGTGCTCGCGGATGAGACCGTCTCGCTGAAAGACAAGGTCTCGTCGAGGAGCGCACGCATCAAGGCGCTCACCGAACAGATCGACGATGTGCGCAGTCAGCTGCAGAGCGCGCAGGAGAAGTGCCGTAGGCAGGAAAAGCTGATGCAAACGCAGTCGCGCGAAATCTCCAATCTCAAGGTGAGTCTATCCAAATGGCGGCGTGCTTGCGTGCTGCCTTGTTCTAACATGCTGCCAGGAGGAAATGTCCAATCTGGGCAGCGTATCCCAAGACTCCGCAAAGCTCCTGTCCGAAAAGCTCGCGCTCTCGCGAGAGGTCGCCATTCTGAAGCCAGAGATCGAGCATCTCCGGTCGCAGTTAGCGCACCAAAAGGATGTTTTGGCCGAGAAACTGGCCCTCGAGCGCCAGCTTAACGCGCTGGAAGTCGAACTCGCCAACGAGAAGCGGGCGGCACAGAAGGTCGCACGAAGGCAAGACGAGGAGAGCCAAGAGGAAGCAGAGCTCAGGAAACAGGTACAAGACCTGGAGAAGCAGCTTGCCAAGGAGAAGAAGGCCGCCCAGAAGAATCTGCAAAGCCGAGAGAACAAGGATAGCGAGATCGAGAGTGATCTAGAGTCGCTCCGAAAACAATTGGCGACGATGGAGAAGCGTGTCGCTGCTGAGAATGAGAAGAGGAGTGCTGTGGAGGAAGAGCTAGAAGAGGCTCGCCAAGCGGTAGCAGACGTAGAGAAGGCGCTTGCAGCGGAAAAGCGTGCTGCTCAGCGGCAGGCTAAGGCCCAAAGCGGAGCGAATGCTTCTGAGGCTGAAGTAGCCGAACTGACGGAGAAGCTCAGCGAGGCGGAGAGGACTCTCGAGGCCGAGAGGAAACGCGGCCTTCAGCTCCGGAAAGAGCAGGAGCAGCTCGCTACTGAAGTTGAGGACCGGCAACAAGTAGTGGACGCGAAGGTGGAGAAGCTGAGAACCAAGCTCCGCGAGACACAAGAAGAGCTCAGGATTTGCCGCGCAGACCTGGAGAGGGCTCGGGAGCAGACAGTCACGATTCCCAGGGTCACGACGAGCACAGTCCCGATTAAGAAACCGGCTGTGAAAGTAGCCCCGAAGAAGAGGCCTGCTGCCCTGCTGGAAGAGTCAATCCTCCAGACTCCCGGCCAGGACGACCGGTCAAAGCGCCCGCTTAAGAAGAGGGGGTTTGACCCGTCCGTCGTGGAGAAGTCTACCTTCTCTATCACGCCATTCCTCAACAAGACGGTCAACTTGAGCGAGGAGACAATGAAACTAAGCGGAGACGACGCCACCCGAACTGTATCTACTCTCCAACTCCGGGCAGCTGAAGAGACCACCACAACCATCCCGATGTCAATGGATAACGAGCCCAGCAACACAGAGCCAATGGGGCCACCACCACCAAAAGCCGCCAACGCCCTCGTAGAGAAGAAGCCCCGCGGACGACCAAAGGCCAAGCCTCTCGCCGACTCGGCACCCTCCAAGAAGAACCTCACCGCGCGGGCTCGCAAGAATCCTCTTACGGAGTCCTCACTCGAAAAGGTGACAGAGGAGCCCGACGACGAGCCCCAGGAGCAGGAGAACCGTTCGATGGAGAGCACCGGGACGACTAAGAGCCTCGACTCCCATGCGAACACCTCGGAGGAGCGCACAAGTGGCGCCCTCTCTGCCGGTGCTGAGGCGGAGCCCAAGAAAAAGAAACGCAAGCTTCTCGGGGCGTCTAATAAACCCACCATCTTGGAGGAGGACGAGGGCGAGCGGGTGGTGGCCAAGCGGCCGCCTAAGACAGTTGTTGGGAGGACGAAGGTCGGGATGGGCGGAGGCGCTAAGAATGCCTTTGCTGGCGCGTCGTTTTCTCCGTTGAAGAGGGACCGGAGGGGTGTTGGTGCGAGTTTCCTGGCATAATGACGGCCGTTCTTGGGACTGTAAGATATTGTGGGGAATGAGAGCTGATGATCTGCATAATCGGTGTTTGGGTTTGTCTTGGGTTTGGGTTCGGAATGGATTGGGTTTGGCTTGGGTAGTTGGTGAGGTTAGGATGTCTGGATGAGTGTGGTTACCTTTTGGGCTTCTTGACGAATGGAATCATGATACTCCCGTCGTTGACCTTCGTGACATTGTCTTTCAGTTGTAGTGTCGTAACGGTTGAACTGATTTGATGTTATCGTAATGTATGCATCAAAAGCGAAACTGCGACTACCGAACTCGCGATTCGGTCTCCTCGAAGCCACCCGGGCAGTTCGACCTTTGCAACAGCGTGCAAAAATCCTAGACATACTAGACCAATCCGACCTGGACGATCCCAGGCGCTCCATATCTGCTACGATTGTGTCAAAACGTCCAGTATTGAGTGGGATGGGAAAGATGCCCGCTATGATGCTTTGGCGCATCACACCGCTACAACGAAATTTGATGTTTTCGACTGCCCCCGGACTCACTCACCTCGCGCGTTCACACGAATGATCTCACCACCCACCGCCAACCTCACGCACCCGTCCCCAAACCGAATTAAGGCTCAAACCGACGACCCGAACTCTCATGCACTGATCTCCGCCACACCTATCTCGCCATGTCGGCGCCATGGACCGGCTGCACGCCCTCATGTCGACTGGCCCTCGCAACCCTCTCTAAATCACATCTCCGACCACAACTCACAGCCTCTCTCCTCTCCTGTCCCTCCCGAATTCACACTCCCCTCTTCCCCCACCAGCACCAATCCCAATCCCGCCCCTCCTCCTCGAACTCCCGCTGGAAAGCCCGCCAAGGCACTGACATCTTCGCGCGCGAAGCAAAAGTCCAAGGCCTCAAGTCCCGCGCCGCATTCAAGCTCCTCGAGATCGATGCGCGCTACCACCTCTTCAAGGCGCGGCAGACCGTCGTCGATCTCGGCTACGCCCCCGGGAGCTGGTCGCAGGTCGCGCTGGAGCGCACCAAGCCCAATGGGCGCATTGTCGGGATCGATCTCATCCCCGCGCAGCCGCCGAAGGGGGTGAGTGCGATTCAGGGGAATTTCCTGGCGCCGGGGGTGCAAGGGATGGTGAAGCGGTGGTTGGTTGAGGGGGAGCGGGCGAGGAGGGAGGGGAAGGAGGTGGAAGGGGAGGGAGAGGAGGAGGGGAAGCGAGAGGAGAGGGCGAGCTATATTGAGATAGAGAGGATGGCGGTGAAGGAGGAGGCGAAGGTGGAGGCTGAGGTGGAGGCTGTTGAGCAGAGGGTTGAGAAGGACGCGGCGGCGAAGGCGAAGGAACTACGGTTGGTAGATGTTCGTGACGGATTCTTTTTCCTTCACATTTCCCTGGTGATGGCGATGGTGATGACGTTAGCTAACCTCACAAACTCACCCCTTACAGGTAGTCCTCAGCGACATGTCAGAACCCTGGCCCCAGACCCACGGGTTTTCCATCAACAGTTTAAGTAACCCCTATCGCAGGATGATGAACACGAGCGGCATTCCCTTCAAGGACCACGTCGGGAGCATGGTAACCCACCCCCTTTTTCCCCTGCCTCACTCACGGCGGCTACCAAAACAAACATGCCTAACAGAGCACACTAACTTTGCCGGACAGGACCTCTGCCGCGCCGCCCTGTCCTTCGCCAGCGACACACTCAAGACCGGCGGCCACTTCGTCTGCAAGTTCTACCAGGGCGCCGAGGACAAGGCCTTTGAGAAGTTGCTGAAGAAGATGTTTGCCAAGGTTCATCGGGAGAAGCCCGAGTCTTCACGGAGTGTGAGTTACAATTTGTGTGCTCTACTGACAAATGGACCGTAGTTTACTAACTTGCGCCAGGAATCGAGAGAGGCCTTCTTTGTCGCCTTGAGGAGGAAGGGTGGTGTTACGATGGAGGATGCTGAGTCAAGCTGAGGAATCGGGCTCAAACAGGGTAATCATGGGACCTAAAGATAACAGAACAAGCTGTAAAAACATAACTGTATAAACATGTATGTCACTGTAACTATAACATAGACATAGCACCATTTACAACATCAAACGCCATGCGGCTAGAATGTGTCATTCTCAGGCGCTGATTACCTATCACTTCGTCGCTAAAAGACTTTTGGATATGCCACTGCACGCCGGACCATGCAAAATCCCCTGCCTGAACCCAGACCACGCCTTGGCGATAAGAGAAAGCATATTGCTCCAATATCCATCTGCCATTGAGAAAAGACCCATCCCAGCCACGCCATTGCCAACCATTTCCACCGGGTATATCTCTTTATACCTTGAAACCACGCGACCTGCGGCGACCACGGGCCTTCTCGAACTTGCGGCCCTTGGAAGCGACATAAGGCTTCTTGTGCTTGTGGGGACCGAAGCCGAAATGCTTGAAGGCCTCACGAGCGTTCTTGGGGCCACGGAGCAACAGGGTGTTGGCACCGGTGGGCTTCTCAAGAGCGAGCTGATCAAGGGTCTGGGCCTTGCCGCCGGCAGCAACGATGCGAGCACGGGCGGTGGCGGTGAAGCGCAGAGCAGCGACATCGACCTTGGGGACCTGGAGGAGGCGGTTGTCATCGGTGACGGTACCGACAACAACGACGGTCTTCTTCTCGTTGCCGTTCTTGAGGTTGGCGGCAATGCGGGAGAGGGAGATGGGAGGGCGGTTGATGCGCGACATGAAGAGGCGACGGAGCACGACCTTGTTGAAGGCAGAGTCGGTACGGCCTGTGGTCGAAAAGTCAGTTTCGTTCTCCGCAATAACCACCGAGAATCACCGGGGCAAAAGACTTACGAGCCAAGAAGCGGTAAAGCTTCACCAGGAGCTTGAGGTACACATTGTCGCTCTTGGGGGCCTTGCGGTGCGTAGTCCGGACGTGGTGGGCGCGGAGATCGATACCTGTAGAGCAGAAAAAAGAAGGGAATCCAAGTCAGCCTTTGGTCCTGGTATGCTCATATTGGCCTCGTCCCGCTCAACCAAACGCGAAGCGCAGTCATTCCGACGCCAGTATGACACAGTCCCTCGCTCTCTCCGAAGAGAGGGCAAAGAGGCTGCTGCTGGCGTCGGCACATGAACTTGCACTCCTCGTCGGGAGCGAGAGAGAAAAATTGCCATGATTCGCAGATTCGATTCATATTTCAGAATCTCGTCCACTCGCACACAATATGGGCATCTTCGAGAAGAAGCCTCGTCGCGTTGTTCGTTTACGTACCCATCTTGAAGGTGACTGCGGATTGTCGACAAAATCCGGAGTGATGGGCGAAAAGTTCGTTGGTTGAGAAGTCCAAGATCGGAGGCCGAAAAAAAAGGTGTGCAATTTTGGTTGCGCCCGACTGTGGGGTGATTTGTGCGCAGGCGGTGAGCAAGGGCAGCCCGCTTGGTATGTGCGTCGTTGGAGATTGCTCCACAGCTCCACCATCAACACGAGGCAAAGCTTGACAGGAGCTGCCAAAAAAAACCGGAGAAATCACTGCGCTGATTGAATTGTTACCTCAATTCCCAAGAATTCTATGAAATGCTGTATGCTATGCGTACGGGTATTCCTTCCCTCCCCAGTGTATTATGCTCAGCGGGCGGCGCAGGGGAAAATCAAGACGGCAGGAGAGAATCAGGACTTCCTGACACAAGTCTCTCCTGTCCAATCGGCGCCTGGGTACAATTCGTGAGAATCGTAGCATCTATGTACATGTATCTGTCCTCCCAATTGCCTCTCTTTAGCCAAGGAAACCAGCCACTGAGAAGCTGCAGATCACGGATTGTGCGCTGTTAAACCAGCCAGACCGTGTATCTCACCTCTGGTTTACCCCAGAAGATCCAAGAATATCAAAGTCGCTTTCCGCTCTCCGCTTTCTCGCAATGCCTGCCGCCGTGTATGTCAGACCAGTCCCGTGTATGGCAAGATCCGAGTCGACCGGCCTCCCTCAGTGTAATAATGTCTCCTCCTCCGGCTTCAGGCTGACCAGGAAATCGCGACATATCTCAAAGCTCAGCCAACTAGAGGCCATGCTAGGCGCAACCTTGAGGAGATTGGGTACAATCCCCTTGTACAGCCCCTTGACTCCTTCCTGCGTCACGATAACGCGGACTGCGTCTGGTATAGACTTGTACTGGTAGCCCATCCCAGACATGGTGTTGATCTGGAATCGGCGGCGTAATACGTCACTGTCACCGTGGATTAGCATCCACAACGTCTCGTTGAGGGGCAACGGCTTCTCACAATGGGTAGGTACAAGTTTGCGCCACGGCTCCACTAATCGCACCGGCTGCCAACTTTCTAACCGCGTTGGGGTTTTGCTCTCCGTCTGGCGTCAAGTACTGCCGTACGTATTCATAAGTCATGAAGTTCAGGCCGACCTAGAACTTAGTTAGCCACATCGCACTTTCAGACACCCATATTCTCATCATGACATACGTAAGGTGCAACACCTGCAACCGTAGGAACTATCCCCCGGTACAGCGCTTTGACTCCTCCCTCGGTCTTGTACATCGCAACCATTGTCTGCCACATCCCAGGGAGTCTCTTCGGTCTGTCTCCTAGCTCGGCAAACGATGCCGACTGGATGGAAAGTCGGGTGCGCACAATATCCAGCGGATAGGTGAAAGTGACGGATGTGATGCCGGCCAAGCCACCGCACGTCAGGCGCGACAAAGGCGTGAGAGAATCTCCCGAGTGCCGCTCGAAGAAATTCCTTTTGTAGAAATTGTAGCTCCCAAACTGGACCGCAGAGTACGGGACGATTCGAATGCAGTTGGTGCCGTTGCCTCTCATCAAACCACGCCATCCCTCCTCCCTCCACATTTTCGCCAATGCCTTGCCCACGCTGAGCTGGTACGCCTGGCGCCCTGCGCTCTGGACCTGGAGCAGAATCTTGAGGCGCTCCAGCGGCGACACGACCGTCCGGGATACAGCGCCTGCAACGCCGCCGGCGCAAAAGGCAGCTATGACGGGTTGCGAGACGATGGCTTCGAGCCTTACTATGGCGCTGTACCTCTCGGCGGGAGGCAAAGGTGGCGGCGTCATATCGGGTTGTTGTTGACGCGCATCTTCGTCGAGCTGTGGTTCGCATCCGTCCATGGGCTTCGGCGACTGCCCCTTCAATATTTCCTGCTGTGTCTAGAGCACCGAGGTGTTAGCAAACTGCTTCACCCAGCTACATGCCTCTCAAGTGCTCCTCAGCGCGACCACCCCCGATCTACCAATTGACCGTGAAAGAAAGACAGCACGTACAGCCGCCATGATGAAAGGCCCGGCAGAGAAACGTCCCTGTCCCTCCGGAAGCTCAAGTTATGTCGAGAGACGGCGAGGCGCACGTGGGGCGTGGCAACGCAGAAAGAGAGATATTTCTGTGTCGAAGTTGCTCGCATTCCACAAGTTTGATTCGTGTGGAGAAACCGAGCTATAGCGAGTGTCTATCGGGGAAAAGAGGTCGGGTATTCGATCAGTCGGGCGTTCAGAATAGAAGCGGTTTTGTCAGAGAGGCCGACATGTCGAGGAAGCAGGAGCCGAACGTGTACCTCTTCGCTGGATCGCATAGGTGTGGCGTCGTAGTTGGCCTAGCTGCCGGTGCGTGTCGCTCGCGCGGATGGCGCTACCTTAGTGCTTTGCTGTTGCTGTCCGGAAAAGGGGGTCAGGCTTCGCGAAGCTGAGGGTTAGGTAGACGCGGCGGCGGACAAGGCGTCATATGGGATCGCTTTGCAAGTGGAATGTGTTTTCGAGGGCGGAGTTTTTGGATGGAACCAGCTGTCACAGCTCTCGGTCTGGCAGTTTGAAGAGAGAGGGACCGTGTGGCTTGCGGAGATTGGTTGGCTCCAGTGCCTCCACACCCCAGTCCCGAATGACGAAAAAACTTGACAAGGGTAGGCTGCCAGCAAGCAATACAGGTTCCCGCGGGCTGGAACAAGGCGCTGCAATTCCTGGCAATCAATGGATCGCCGAAGATGAAGAAAGGGTCTTTGTCTCTGCCTCCACGTTTCAAGAGGCGCCGATACGAAGTCCAAGGCGATCGAGCTGAAAGACCACACAACAAAACAGGCTTTGACCTGAAGTGCCCGTTTGGCTTGGGATGGCTGACGGGGCACAGCTACTTTATTCGCACTTCACCGGTCTTATTTGGCGGGTTGCTAATCGCCCCTCCATCGGTCACCAATGCACGTCAACGCCCTGCCTAGTGTACTGACAACACATCCGCCGTCGAGTTCCTCGCTCTGATCCTCTGCAGCCAGCCAGCCGCAGCGTGCTGGTGGACGCTGCGCTGTTCCCCTTGCATCGTTTCTCAATTGCTCGACAAGCCAGCCCAACCGCCGCAGTTAGGACATGTGATGCGACAGAGGATCAACGAAGCTGATGGTTTGCTGATGACTCGCGAGGAGCCAACTAGACATGAGCACAAGAGGCGTAGAGGTTTAACTGCATGACATGGATTTATTGGCGATCATCTGCCGCCTAGGCTCCCAGGCAAGACAGTCTCTCTTCTAACACTCGTTGCATGCATGTCATCGCCAGTTGACGACAGGTGAGCTTATCGTCGGCTCTATACATTACAGGGTAGTCCGTAGGCCGCGATGGCTTGCCCACCTTCTGCGCTTCCTTCCCGTGACAATCTGGCACCCTCCCTGATCCCTTGAAGAAGGGAACCTTATCTCTGTGTCATCCCTTGAACTCCCGAGTCCGAAATCGCAACCCTCCAGGAGAACTTGCGGGATTTCTCATCTTGAAGCTTTATCACGAATATGACCATGCTTGGCTCTGGCGCATCACTGAGTATCCCAAGTCTCCAAAAGACGAAACTGTACTCCATAAGACGGTGCCAAACCAGGAGCACTAGCTGTGCTTTGGGCGGTTCACTTGTACTCCGTAGGGCTAGTTTTACGAGCGTTCCATCACGCGGGTCGAGTCACGCGTCAGCACAGCGGTTGGCAACGTCCTATCAAACAAGCTGCGTCCGGATCACAGTCTCCAGTCTTCAGCTCGCCCGCAATTCACGAGATCAGTACTTTCTTTGCTACCTAGAACCACTCTAAATACTTTTTTTCCTGTAGCAAATCAGGAGGCCAGAGAATCGTCGCAGAAAATCTACGTTGTAGTGCTTCGCAGCTCCCGATATCCTTTTGTCTATCGCCGTAGTCTCGGACAAGGACAATGAAGGATATCCGCTTGGGAACCTGGACTCGACCGGCTCGCACTAAAAGACGATGATGACAAGGGTTGGTTGCGCAAAAACGCGCAATATCAGTACTCCACCAGAGACGAGGAAGGACAAAACCATTCATGCAGCCAAACACTCTTACACCCGGTACCGTGAGATTATCGTAAGGAAAAATCCTTTCCTGGGGATTTTATCTACTCGGCGACGTCGAGATCATCGTGCGCTGGCCGTTCGGGACTATCGAGAGCTGCTGAAAGGGTGTCAGAAGGGTGGCGATGGGACGCGTTGCCTAATCAAGGTCCATACTCTTCCTCTCGTCACCGTTAGTGCCGTTCTCGCGACGGTCGCGCGGGTCGTCCCTTTCCCTATCGCTTCGATCCCGGTCGTCCTTGACGTCACGATCACGTTCACTGTGTGCTTGTTAGCAACTCTTCCACCGATATTGTACTGGGTAGCATACCGATCGGGGCTGCGAGAGCGGTCGCGGGTGTCGCGGCGCTCACGGTCGTAGTCACGATCGCGGTCACGACGGTCGTCCTTACGAGGAGAATAATCGCGAGTGCTGCGTCGAGGACTGGGCGTACGGCGGCGAGGAGAGCGACGGGCGCCGCGATCTCCACGATCGCTACCGCGATCGCCACCGCGGTCACCACGGTCGCGGTCACTGCGATCGAAGCGCCAGGAAGCAGACGGCGGGGTGCGAGCCCACTAGCCAGTGGTCAGCTACAAACATGACCCAAAAGAGAACCCAGCTAGCTCACCTCAATCTTCAAGATATCATCACGACCAAGGCGCTTGTTATGCATGTCGTGGTACGCCTCATCAGCGTCACGACGGTCCTCATACTCAACGAATGCGAACCTGCGGCAAGCGGGTTAATACGACCAAACGGCAGCCGCCGCAGAGAAAGAGGGGAATAACTCACAATCTGCTCGATGCTGAGCGCGGAGCAGGGATGTCGCAACGCACCAGTCTGCCATAGCTATACCAACAGAGTCAGCGCATACTCCGGGCGCACAGAATGTGGATAAAAAAGACGTCTCTTCGCTGGCGCACACAATCAGGCTCTCTCGAAACCGAAGCCACGATTGGCAGGCGACTCGCCCGGGGTAACGAGGGGGAAACGTGTCATCGCCGACCGCTCGATCGAAGGGAGGGGGACGAGGGCGCGATCGGGAGAGCCTCGAGCGGATCACGGGGGGTGCGCAGTGGCTGAGAAGGCGAGGGGCGACGAAGGTACGAGGACGCAGGACGTAGGAGCGCGAGGTAGATATAAAAATAAGAAGACGCCGCGAGGAGGGCGAGGGGAGGACTCGGCGACGGGATTGGAGGAGGGTCTGGACGAGGAGGGGGACGGAGGAGAATAGAGGAGGTTCGAGGACCGGACCCGAAGCCGACGATTCGAGTCATCGCCGTGTGGTGCTAGACGTAGACGTACCGCTCGAATTCGTACGCGAGGTCGCGCGCGCGAGTGCCGTGGCTGAAGCCGGACACGTAAAGGGTGGTGCCGCTGCGAGAAGACATGGTGATGGTTGATGCTTAAGCTTCCCAGCCTCAAAAATTGACGGAACGTCGGTTGTCAATTTGCCGAGCGCGACAGTGGCGAATCAGCAATCTTGGCCGAGTAACTTGTTGCGCGGAGCAATTTAGTTAAAATAGTGTGCTTGGCAATAGAGCAAGAGAAGACACCCGCCGTCGAGATGCCGAGGAACTGATAGTTCAAGGCAGGTGGAGATGGGTGGTTGGCGATGAAGTAGCGAAAGAAGGAAGAAGGTTGCAAGCAAAGAAAGGCTTCGAAGGCGGCGTGAGCGACCCACTGTTTCTTCACCTTGCGCCAATTGGATCGGCCCGTTTTGTGGGCAAGGTGCAAGCCCCACCGTCGGCAGGGAGCTTGGAATTTGCGTCAGCGCACTAACATTTGATCTCGGGGTGTCTCAAGTTTCGAGCTCCAGTTCAGCAAACAGCACGCCGAAGCATGCATCACAATATTGGTTTCTTCCAGGCATTCAATTACCCATGTTCAGGGAAGTCACGATTCACTAGAGCTATTTACAATCGCTAGCTATCAAAGGATCAGGTACAAGCTACACAGTATGCTTGGGCCAGTGAATATGCCAAGCCAAAACATCATGTTCCCCAATGTTGCTTGGTGGCGAAGCCACTTCGTCCTGCTCAACCGCACCAACTGTTCCGTCATTAGCGAGAACATTTTCCTGTAAATTCCGTGAAAGTTCACCGATATGGGAAAGAATGCAATGAGACTCACCGGAAGCTGGCACATCTGTAAAAACAGCAAATATCCCCTGAGCTTCTTGAAGATGCACCACATCACCAACTCATGCACACACGCCGACAGAAAGAAGGTAATCAGCGTCGCCGTATGTTTGTCGACCTTCATCACCGAGATAGAGCTGTGGTAAACATGGCGCAGGAGGAAGTTGTGCACCGGTCTGTTCCAGTCGCGCGCAAACTGATCCCATGAGACAGAATTCCACCATGCGTCGTAAAAGCTGCGATCGGCAAAGTATGTTATTTCTGCCAGAAAGTTGAGGATGGTCTCCCAGATCAGGTACCACACCAGCAGGTACTCCATCATGAAGGGGAAGATTAATTCCGACAGCATCCAGGGGAAGGCCTGGAAGCGCCCGGCGAGAGGCACGCCCTGCTCCTTCATGCGGACCGTGTCCATGACCACGGGGTAGATGAAGGCCTGAGAGATCATGATCATAACGAAGATGACGCCGAAGCAAGCTGCTATCTTTTCGGCGGCGTAGTATAGGTTGATGCGCTCTGACCTGGGGTATTCGAGCTCATAAACCAACGTCGGCAAAACGATGAACTCGTAGTGATTGAGAAAAGTGAGATTATTTGGGTAAGCTCGTTCAGGTGTTGTTGCCTTGCCTTTGAGCTCGTCTGAAAGGGCATCAATTTCCCATTTGAGGATCCGCTCGAAGACATGAACCTGTTCCTCGTCGAGGGGCTCGCCTGAGCTGATGGCTGCCGCGATCTTATCGATGTCCGGAACCCGCTCGAACGAAATCGACATCCGCCTCTCCCGATACTCATGAGCTGAAGGAACCCGAGTCAGATGCGTCGTGGAAATCGCAGAAGCCATGGGCTCCGTGTGCGAAGGGGACCCAATGGGCGAGACATTTTCCAGCTCCTTCAGTTTGGAAAGAAGATGGCCCCTTTTCTTGTACGCCGAGGAGAGATAACCGTTGTAAAAGGCATATGAGTGCTGCTTCATGAGCATGACGATACCATGCATCACGAAGAACACGGTATGCGTCCAAGGCCAGTCCCGGTACAGCGTCAATTGCACGACGGCCCCGATAAACACTGTTTGCCAAATCTGCCATCTCGTCAGCACGTCTACAACACCAATATCACTTCATCCCCACTCCATGAAAAACAACACCAAAAGCAACACCAATAAAATAACAAGAAGTAAACTCACATTCTGCACAACCCACCCCACACCATCCCAATCAAACCACCCCCTCCTCACAACCCTCTGCAAAACCCAACTAACCCCCGTAACCCCACACATGACCCCATCCGCAACCAGCAACACCAACACATCCCTCCGAAACATGCTCCTCATAATCTCATTCGTCCCCAGCGGGCTCCCATAGCTCTTCCAGTTGTCCAGCCCAATCTTCACTACGAAGAAGAACACGGCTATCTAGAACAGCGTGAAGAAGCCGTGGAAGGGACTGTTGGCCGCGTCATGGTTTTGGCGATCGAAAGCGGAGAATTTGCGTGTGAAGACCAGGTCGCTGAATTTAGGGCGGGAGCCGCGGCGGGTGGCACGGGTGTTGGTAGTCGGGGGGTTGGATGAGGAGGCGTGAGAGATGTGCTGGAGGGAGTGGCGGACTGCGTCGCGGATGGCGGGGTTGTTGGGGGAGGTGATGATGATGCCGTTGGGAGCGGGTTTGGCGGTAGCGGTGGTTTGTATCTTCAGAGGAGCGGGAGAGGGTCGTTGTGGTGAGTCCTGGTCGTGGTTTCGTAGCTGTGATGTTTCGTCAAGGGGGTTGATAGAAACCCCTTTTCTGTGCCGAACGACCATCGCGGCCGGCGAGCTGGTCATGTTGTCGAAGTCTTCCTCGCTGGTGGTCCCAGACGCGGGGTCATCGGCAATCATCTTCATGCACTCTTTTGTGCTCATGCTGTTGCGCAAGAGCTCATCGCCGCTTGCCACCATGGCGACATCCTCCCCCACCAAAACATGCCCCTTCTCGCTGGAGCTCATCGTAACCAATCAGCACTGATACCTCTCACCAATCCCCCAAAAAAAACAAAAAGAGAAGTTCAACCCGAGTCCACAGGTCGAATTGGCCGTTTCCGCAGTGGGAATGCCTCCCAAACTCATCAAAACCCAGCCACAACAATGATTCCGACCGAGGTGATGAGCTGTGAGTGAGCGAGCGGGGACGACGATTTATTGGCCAGCGCGGTGACTATGCTGTGTCACCTTAGCACCGAGCGGCACCTTTTTCCCAATTCCGAGATTCTGGCCGGCCGTCTGCACAGAGCGGGATGCCGACTCGATTTGTTCCTCTGGATCCAAGATTGACAGGTTGGCAGACATCATGGTGGAGTGGGCGAGAAAAGTGATGGAATAATCCATCCCAAGCTGGAAAATAAGGTAGGTGGCAGGCACGGAATACACGGCAAGTGCAAGGCAGCTCGGAAGGTAGGCGAGAATCCATGGATGTCGTTGACCAACCAAAGGCACCAAACGAGCCGCAGAGTCATGTCAGTCAGCCCTGCGGGCAGCGCGCAGCTTAACGCCACGTCAAAAACATGCAAATAAGCAGCGCAGCTTTACCGACAATTCCGAGACTTTCAATGGCAGTTAAACTATAGGCGGCCATTTTCTTGGCCATGGGAGCCGTAAGACGCGCGGAAAGGAACAAAGAAGCCTCGCCATTCCGGCTCCGCGTCCGCATGACGCCGGATTGTCGGCCGAAAGGAAAGGTGATGTCAGAGTCGATTTGAGCGGGTCAGTATGGGTCCCATACAGGGCTGCAGGGGTGGCGATCTCTTCGGCGTATGTGTCCAGGGGTCCTGTGAGAATCCATAGCGCTGGGCTCCTCTCCCTTGAGTACCGTAGTGGGCAAATTGCTAAATTTGATCTGTCTCAACCAACTACTGGGTAGAAATGAGACTACTAGAACAATCATTCAAACACGGCTGCAGAAGAAACATAAACCAGTTGTCCATCGACTTTTCCGAGACCTGCCTGCCTGCCACAATGTCCGCCGAAACGCAACCAAATCACGCCGTCTACCGCATCTTCTCGTGTGTCGCCATCAATGAGCCTAAATTATGTTAATTCCAAGCTCTCCATAGGTTCAGCTGTTGCAGGGAGTACTCACCTATAAACGTCGTCACCAATCTGCTGCGAACCTGGCAAATGTCCTCCGGTACCAGCCAAATCGTCGCCCCCAGCTTTCTCGCAATACTGATGCTGAGCTTGGCGTTCAGGTACGCCTCATCATCCGAGCGGCCAGCTGTGACGAGATCGTAGTCGACGTAGCTGCTCTTCATGCCGTTAAGCACGTCGAGCAAGAAGATACCCGAGCCGATCGCTGGGTCCTTGAAGGACCGGATGCTGGAGTTCCGTCCTCCCTTACGGCTCATCTCGTTTGCCCATTTCACCATCTCCATGTCCGTAATTTCGCGCTTGCCCAGACGTTGAGCCAGTCCCTTCAGCGTAAGCGTGATGTCCTTGCGCATCAGCTGCCATACCAGACCCAGAGTCAGCATGCGCTGCCCGTCCGTGATGTCTGCACCCTGGATGCCAACCAACGAGAAGCCGTTCTGCTTCCCGAGCTCAATGGCGTAGTTGGTGTTCTCTACAGCCTTGAAGCGCGACATCTCACCTCCGTGTGCGGGCTGCTTGTTGACATGCCGCCAGTTGACGGAGCCCTTGATAACCTTGTCGTATGCTTGCAACAAAATGGTACCGTCACGCAGATCGTCGAACAGTGAGTGAACAGCGGGCTGGACATCGAGACTGTTGAGCCACAGAGTGAAGACACGGGCCTCACGCTCGCCCTCAGCGTCAAAATCTTCGACCTCGAGCTTCTCTTCCTCCGTGATCGGGTCGAGTGCCGGATGCGTGTTGAAGAGATTGGCGACGAAGGCGAGGTTAAGTCTGGGATTACCGGCAACGAGAGAGCTGGGAGTGAGGAACTTTCTGCACCCGAGGAGATCCGCGTTCTGGAGCACTTGCTCAGCCCGTTGAAGGGTGTCCTTAGTCTGCAAAGGCCCCCGAGTGCAGCCATACTCTGATCCGATCTGCGCCAGAAGAACCGTGTAGTTCTCAGCATCCTTGACGTCGGTCGAGAAGTTGTTTACCCTTCGTGGCCAGTTGGCAGCCTTGAGGTGGTAGTTGAACCACCGCAGGAGGATCTGCTCTGGGGGCAGTCTCAAGAACTGCTCCAGAGTCTCATCTTCGTCAAGCAGCCTGTACAGTTCAGGATGAAGCTTGATATCGATCTTACCCAACAGTCCGCGGCGGATAATCTGCCAGATAAGGCCGAGAATGAGATGCTCGCGGACCTCGATGATATCCCCACTTCCGATATTGACAACCGAGCAGCCTATGCCCTTTGCCGATTCGATGACGATGTTGTTGTTCTCTGTCATGTGGAAGGCGTTGAGGGTCTTGATCTTGCGCCCGGGCACGTTCAAGACACGCTCGTCGATGGTGTCGGGAACACTGTCGTTGATGAGCTTGGCCAGCACAAGACCATCCTTGCACTCGTCGAACATCTCAAATGTGTCAGTCGCGAAGGGTATGCGGCTGCCAATGTCGGGGTCGCCGGCAAGGACAGCGTTGATGTGGCGCGTGAACTCGGTGCGCTCATCCTCGTTGATGGTGTGAGTGGTGTTAGCGTTCGAGCCCTGGACGTGGATCTTCCCGACGCTCCCCTTGGGCTGGTGCCCGCCGCCTGTCCGTTGCGAGATAACTGCTGTCGGCGAAGCCATAGAGGCACCAGGGGCTCTCCCCGCTGGTGCCACAGCACCGCCGCGAACCTTTGCGATCAACTAAAAGGTGCCAAAAATCGTCAGTTTCCCGTTATATGTGCCCCGACCCGAGTCATCCGCGGGGATGTGGAGCAGGCGCGCATGGCCGAGAACGCGGGACTTACGCCGACATAATCCTCCAGCTCAACACGCCGTGAAGAGTCAAGCTCGACCTCCTTTAGCGCCTGGCGCACAGCATCGTAAGGCTGGCGCTCGCTCGCCTGTGTAGCCTTGATTGCTGTCGCCTCGTCGATGTACCCCTTGTCATCCACATCGAGTTTGCGAAAGGCGTCGGTGAGGCCGAAGATATCGCTTTGATGAAACTGAGGAAATTTCCTAGAAGCAGGTCAATCTCCGCTGGAATACGCAGCAGAAAACAGCCAGGGGCATCGCGTGGGTGGCCTGGTTCTCGCGTACCTCTGAAGCTTGAGGACGTTCATGATCGCGCGGGGTAAACCGGGAACGAGCTCGTGGAGCCAAGCAAAACGGTTGCGGATGGAATGGAGATGCTCGAGTGATGCAGAGAGTGAAAGCACTCGCGGCGATGATTCTCTGGCAAGAAAGCCAAAGAGGCGCGCGAAGCAAGACGGTGTGGTCACAAGGCAGACTCGGTGGGCGACGGAGTCGTATTGGTGTGAGCTTTGTATCGGTCCTGCAATGGAAGCTGTTCGACCACAGACGTAACTTCCGTTGGCGGGGGCGGGGAGTTCCCAGGCCCTGGCTGCTAGCGGGCTGCACACGCAGTCTGATGTAATCCCCCCTCCCTGGTCGCTTGACGAGGCGCAAGGGGCTTGCGTAACGGCCCAATCGCACGTTCAGGCAGCCGAAATTCTCAGAGTCCACAACCCGTCCGGCTGCCTCCTTGTTTCACAGGGGAATGTTAAAGCAGAACCTTGCCGGCCACCAGCTCCACTGCAGAATTCTAGTTTCTTGCTAACACGCTAACAAAATACTCCCTCTTCGTCTTTCACGCCCAACATTCACCACGCCACCACAGTGACGCACTCAGCTCAAGAAAACCCAAGCACTCAATTCAGACGAAAAAAAACCAATCATAAAAATTCTCAATTGACCTATCGGAATCCCGTTGCCTTGAAATAAGCGGCGAAACCGAAACAATAGCCGTCGTAAACACGCGGTTGTCAGGGGTTGATCAGGTAAAGCACTCGCTCGTCCTCATCCGAAAATACTGCACCAGCCGTTTCCCAGCGGCTAACTCGTTCCAGGACCCAAAAAACACCAACCCCTTACCAGCCAAACTTTAACCACCACCCCCCCTCACCATGGCAGACGTCTGCAAGGTGTGCGAGGACCCTCTCGTCCTGTCTCTGGACCTAGCAGACTCAGACCACGAAGAGACCACCCAAGAAACGGTCCCCGATGACCTCCTCCTCTCCTGCGGCTGCCACTTCCACTGGCAATGTCTGCTCGACCAGGCCTCTGAGGTCGCCACAGATCTCAAATGCCCCTCCTGCGCGACCTACCTCCTGGTAACCAGCACCTCCGCGCCCCCAGCAGGCGCCTCTTCCTCTTCCTCGTCCTCCGCCCCCTCCCAAACCACCAACAGCATCCCCACCCGGTACACCAACGAAGGCGGCGCTGAAGACAACCTGGACATCCTCCCCACCCTCATCGAGGAGTCCTACCTCGCCGTGCACCCTGAAGCCCGCCCCGCGCGCGCAATGCACACCATGATCTCCGAAGGCGACGTAAACGGCATCGTCGAGCTCCTCATGGACGTTGATTCCGACGCCGACGTCGACACTGACGCAAAGCAGCTCCTGCGCTGGACGGACCCGCTCAACGGCGGGAAGAGCGCGCTGCACGTGGCCATTGAGGCGAGGCAGGAGGAGCCGTTTTGGCTGTTGCTGTGGCTAGGGAGCGGGATGAAGGGGGATTTCTTCCCCGAGGAGATGAGGCAGGTTGGCTTGCCGAGGACGGAGGTTGCGGAGGAGGAGGACTTGAGGTTTATTGCGGATGGAGAGGGGCGGAGGCCGAGGGATTTGTTGGAGGGGATGGGGCCGCCTTGGAGTTTGTATGTGGAGGATTGGCTGTTTCCGAGCGTTACGTGAGGGGTGGGAGGTTGAAGGTTGGGGAATTGATACCCTCTTGAGCTACGCTGCGGCTGGCTAAGATCTAGGCAAAAAGGAAGAAAAAAGTTATGAGTTGACAAACGAGATATCGTTGTCTTCAGTTTGCGACATGCAACGTGCAACATTTCTGCTTTAGTACATGTAGTCACTGAAAACATGAGAGGAAATGAGGAAATTTTAACGCCTGAGAGTTCTTTATGTCTGTCAACAGGCATATTACGGCTTCCAAATTGGTTCCCCGTGGGAGCCCACCCGTTTCCCCAAATCCAGTCTCTCATCACCGGATACCCCCTTTTTCTCTAGATCTTGGCTGCTAACACCAAGCGTCACCACCACCTACAAATTCCCTAAACTACCCCTCCAAAAAACAACAACAAGCAGCCCAAGACCCGAAAACGAACACCCAGACAGCAAAAAGTAAACCAATGATGAAAGTGGGATTCGAACCCACGCCCTTTCGGACTACGGAATCGGTCTCCACACCAAGATGATGATGGAGATGATGTTATTAGGGAATATCCTTAACGTAGCGCCTTAGACCGCTCGGCCATTTCACCTGTTTGTTGATATTGCGGGGTGGATTTTCGTGGCTCAAGGGTGGGTTGGGGGTTGTGGGCGAGTCAGGGGGTGGATGGGACGGGGCAGGGGAGGGGAGGGAGGGTATGGATGGAGTTGAGTTGATGGGTGGGGCTGTTCTGGAGCTGGGGGGTTTGGAAACTCGGGGGTTTGTAGGTGGGATGGGAAGGTTGAGGTTGTTGATTGTGGTGTAAGAGTGGTGGTGTCTTGTGTCTTTTGATACAGAGCCTTAAAGTTCATATGTGTTGCGATAATGGACGCGCAAGGGGGTAACCTCACTTGACAGCGACAGTGTAATCCTAACCGAGCACAAGCAAACATTCTTGATATTCACATCTAGCCTGTACCACGCCCATATTTACGCCCTCATATCTACGCCAGGCACTCACTTATCGAAGCCAAAACACCAACGCCCCAAACACCACTGACGTGTACATTTATATCCGTCTGCCCTCTACTCTACCCTCTATGAAACCGCACAACACCGCTCCCTCAAGCCCTTGGTGTCTTCGCCTTGTTCGCCAGCATCTGTGAAAGCACAAAGTGACTAACATCCTCATCAGCCCAGTAGCTCATATGTGACGCAATAGTATTGATGGGATTAAAATCCAAAACGCTCCTGTATCACAAATTAGCACCACTCATCATCAACGCTCTCCAGTCCCAGGTCACTCACTCCTGTATGCAATAGTCAATCCTCCCGTTGCGATTCAGCGCTCTGGCCTTGATCTCCTCCCTCCGCATCTTCGCAGCCTTCTCTTCCTCTTCCACGATAGCATCCACATTGATGGCCGTCTCGGTATTGAGCCCCTTTTCCTTGGCGATAGCCAGCCGATTCTTCTGGAACTTGCTGTACAGCGTCTCAAGCTCGTCGTCAATTAGCGTCTGCTCGTTGCCACTTTCTGTAACGCCACGTTTGCCATCCGCCAGCTGCCGCTGACGCTCGGCTGTCTTTTCACTCTTCATCACGTCGGAGAGGTTCTTGTCCGAGATGACACCTCCGGCAATGTTAGTTCCCGCGCCAGGGCTGGGATCATGGTGGTGTTGCTGCGCGTTGATCCGGGCCACGTCTTCTTGGCTGAGCCCCAGACTGCGGTTGAGCAGGCTGGTGGCTATCCCGGCGCTAAGATTGCTCCACAAGCCGCTGACGCTTTGGCCGACTTTGGCTCCGATGCCGGTGAGGCCTTGGGGGGTGACGGAACCGAGGAAGCTTTTCTTCGTGTATGGCAGCTGCTGCGGCTTTAGGGCCGACATGGCGGTTGAGACCAGGGGCTCAAGTCGGTAGGCAATTGGGTCCGACGGGTGGAAAATATTGAAGAGCTGCGAGACCTTAGGCGATGACACACTGAACGGAAGCCCAGTAACGGGCGAGACGCGCTCATCAGTGTAGGCGTTGGGCTGTGTAACGGAGAGGAACGGATCCTCCATGTACTCCGGATTGAGGGGGCTCATTGATGGCGCGGCATCTGGCAGACTGCGGGCAGCGATGGTGCGGCCCTTGAGCATCTGGAACAGGCCAATGGGCGAACCAACACAGTAGAGACCCTCGACGTCGAACTCAAACTCCAAGTTCTTATTGTGGTCTTTCGGCTCATATCGATCCTGGGATGGCCAGAAGCGGAGGGGGTTCCTGGACTGCTGTGCTGGTTGGAATTTCTCCCGCTGCCTACAGAGAATGTCGAACATGATTGCAGACCCCAAGGAGTGGCCCATGATGTGAACCTTGCCCTTGAATTCAGGGTTCCGCTCCTTGAACTGTCTAAAGATCCGATTAGACTCCTTCAGAACGATCTCTGTGATCTGCTCCCGGTATCCGCTTTGGTAGAGGAGAACGTCCAACGCAAGATCCGAAATGAGTGACCGGGCAAACGCCATGCCCTCAATGGTAATGTCTTGAAGTGAGGGATCTGGAGGGGGTTAGCGACATGGCTGGGTGGGGATATGTGGGAAATACCAACATTCGTCTTCCTCGTTCAACGCCTGTCCAAGATCATGCTCCCCTCTTTTCTGTCTGCGTTTCGGAAAGTCCAGTAGATGCCGCCAGACAACGGGAAGAACTTGAACACGACAATTGCCGGGCCCCTTCTCGCCAATCTCGGAATTGAGACTTCGAAGATCATCAGAGAAGGAATAAACTGACTTGATAGTCTTCCGAAGCGTATTCACATCATGTACAAAGTTCACGCTCTCCATCCTGTGACAAGTCAGCGCCAAATAATGGAAGGATAGGGGCGCGCGCAACGAACCTTTTCCCCAAAAGCTGTCCGATACCATGAGTGACAAGAACAACATGCTCAATCTCCCGACCCTGGCTCTCTCCAGCTCTCGCGTTGTAGTCATCTAGCATCTCTTTCTCCTCCCGCTTGCGAATGGCCTCCTGCTCTGCCTCTGGGTCATCTGTCCCCTCGAGCATGTTTGACAACTGCCGAGTGAGGCGATTCGTGGTGCTATCGACTTCGATTGGTTGGTTTTCCGTGGAACCATCACCGAGTGACTCAGGCGCAGCTCGCGTACTTGGCGGGGCAGAACGTCTTTTGAGAGCCCTCTGAAGTTTTTCATCTTGCTCTAAAGAGGTTGATGTGGTTCCTGTGGGAGTCATGGGAGTCGTGGGCCGCTTTTCTTCCTTGGTTTTCTTTGGCTCCGTGTATCCGCGAACAAGTTTCACGCCGCTCATGTAGCCACCACCTGCGAATCTTTCATAAACAGTGGATGTCACCCAGGACAGCATACCCTCAGATGACAGCCACGCTACGGAGGCATCCTGGTATGTCGCAATGCTGTTGATGTGTGCGCCAAACAGGCGGTGGGTTTGTGGCTGGTGTGGCGAGACAGGGGAATTAGTCTTCGCCATTTCAGCCTGGACAGCCGCAGTAGCTCTGAGATTGTCGAGGGATGACTTGGGAGTGACGGTACGAGTCCCTGAGTTGCTTCGAACCCTGGGCGGGTAGGTCCAGGGCTTGATTTTCAAATATCCCTCCTCGAGTTGAGCGGCCAGGTTCTCCTCACATGGGCGGACAGTTGAACCCTCTGAATAGAACCAACTGCCGCGACGGACCTCATATACCGCACCTTCCCAGTATACGGGGCCCAGCTCGCGTTCATCAATATCCACGTCGAAGAGAAAGTCTTCATTGACAGGGACCTTGATTCCACCCGGCTTCCCAACCTCATCCTCTGGACCATTGGTATTTGCCATATCCGCGGCGGAGACAACCCTCGGTCGCTTTGAGCCGGCACGCACACTAACCACAGCCGTGCCGGATGCCCTCTCCTCCTCCATCTCCTCCAATTTCTTTTGGTATGCGGCTTCAAGAGATCGCGAATCGGCAGGGGAGAATGTAGCGAACTTCTTCGGTAGCACGGTGAGCTTCTTGGGGTCATCGTCCTTCTCGTCCTTTCCTCTGAGGAATTTGGGCTTGCGCTTCGGGACCTTCACAAGACTATCAGCATGTGCAAACGCACAGAAGGGGGTACCGGGACCAAGCAACACTCACATCTACAGCATGAAACCATTGCACCTTCAGCGGCGGGCAGTCTGGAGGGTATTTCTTGAAGCTGTGACCATAGAACGGATTGACTGCGTGGTCCATGGTGCTGGGCAGCGGGGAGCTCGGCTGGGGGTCTTTCGGCAGGGGGGTTGAGGTTCGACTTCCGGCCCACGGATTGATGGAATCGACGGCGGAGGCAAGATATGACTTCTCAGCCTTGCGCTCGGCAGTTCCGGAAGCCATGGGTCCGGTATGACCCAGCGGCCAACCGAGCGCGGCGAGTGCGCCGCAGGAAGTTCTCGGCTTGCGTGGATAAAGGCAGCGTTGCCGGAGGGTACACCGTCCAAGTCCGCGGCACCCTCCTATCGTCGCAAGGAGCGCCAACTCGTTGTGGTCTGGTGTTGTGGCGGGAGGCTTGCAGGATTGTGTGGTGGTTAGGACACGAAGCGGGAGAAGCGGGAGACCGAGGTTGGGCTGCTTTCTTGTCGCGAGCCGCGGTAATGAATCGGTGAGCCGAGCTCGTCAAAGGTTGAGCAGATATTGGTTATAAGAACAGGTCATCTAGAACTTGGGGGTATAAAGTGATCAAGGATCTAGCTGGCTCAAGCTTCCAGCTTCAGGTTCAAGTTCGCTGTCCTAACGCGGCGCGTTTGTGAAAGCGGTGAGGAATCCCGTCGGCAACGATGACGGAGTGGTTATCACCACTAGCGCTTGATTGGCGGGAGCTTGCTTTCCCGGCAAGCTGCCGGCAACGCCAGGTACCTTTCCCAGCCACAGGGTACTTGCTGGTCCTCTGTAACGCACCATTGGCTGCACCACTGCGAAGTCCTTTCCGGTAGGATAAAGTATCCAGTCTCAAGTGTGGGGATCTTCGACTAGCGCGGCGCCAAGGACTCTGGCCTGCATCGAATTCAATGGTGGGGTACGACCGAATTGGAGTCATCCGCTGAATGCCCCGCCACAAGACAAAATTATTCCATCGCATCCATCTCCTGCGAGCCGAAAGTCTGTATTGCTCGACTCGTCGCCAACCGCCCCAACCGCCTCTGGTCACTTCAAATCACAATTACGAACCTCGCGAAGCTTGAGTCACCAAGAATAATCATCCATCAGTTTGGGCTGACCGCTATGAACCGGTAGCGCATTGGCATTGAGGGGCATCTGTTCCACCTCACGACCGCGCGAAACGCCGCGCGACCGATTTGTCTCCAACTTTGAGTTATCCGAACCTGCCCAGGCAGAAACATCAGCGAAATGGCGCCCGAGGTCAGAGGGCCTCCCGTCAAGCAGCAGCTGGTTGACCAGCTGCCGAAGCGGTTCAAGGCTCTCAAGTTCGGTATCCAGTAAGGAACCAGTTCATTTGCGGCGACGGACACGGTCCAGAAGCTGACGTCCTATCTGGGTAGATCGCATCAGGACATTGTTAGCCAGGGCGTGCTAGAAGTCTCGGACAACCTGCTTTACGATGTTGACAAGGGGCGAACGACCTTCCCCCACGGCCCTCTCGACCCTCGCATGGTATGGCGTGGACTTCCGCGGTGGCGCAATGAACACAGCTGACATCTCGACAGGGAACTTCAAGCAAGACTGGGACCTGCGCGACATGTTTACTCCCTTTGGCGGATTGCATGGGCCACTTCGGACATGTTCGACTTCCGCTTCCCGTCTTCCACATTGGATACCTCAAGTACATCCAGTCTACGCTTCAGAACATATGCAAAGACTGCTCCAGGGTTCTTCTCGAAGAGACCGAACGTCGCACCACCCTGAAGGAGCTACGTCGCCCGGGAATCGATAATCTGAAGCGGACACAAATTCTCAAAAGAGTCAACGAGCAATGTCGGAAAGCGAAGACATGCCCCTACTGTGGGGAGGTCCAAGGTGTCATCAGGAAGCTGAGCGTCATGAAGCTTGTGCACGACAAGTTTGCTTCCTATAACAAGTCGACAGCACAAAAGAAGGTTGCCCCGGAGAGCAAGGTTGCCTTCGACTCGTCTTTCGAGCATGCGAAGAGGTTCCTGCCGGACTTGGACAAGCACACCAAGAAGGCAATGGATGATCTCAATCCTCTGAAAGTTTTGAAGCTCTTCCAGGCCATTAGCCCAACCGATTGCGAGCTGCTCGGCCTCAATCCCGCCGAGGGGCGACCCGAGATGTTTCTCTGGCAGTACGTCCCGGCACCGCCTATTTGCATCCGACCGTCTGTCGCACAGGAGAATGCAAGTAACGAAGACGACATCACGAGCAAACTCTCAGAGATCATTTTATACGCAGGAATCTTGCGCGACTCCCTCCATAAAGGCACCACTCTATCTAACATCATGGAGCAGTGGGAGTTTCTGCAGCTGCAGGTCGGCCTGTACGTCAATAGCGAGGTGCCAGGTCTCCAGCAGCCCGGATTCGGAAAGCCGATTCGCGGCTTCTGCCAACGCCTCAAGGGCAAGCAGGGCCGCTTCCGTGGCAACCTGTCGGGCAAGCGTGTAGACTTTTCCGGCCGGACAGTTATTTCCCCTGATCCCAATCTGAGTATTGAGCAAGTCGCCGTCCCACAGCTGGTGGCCAAGAACCTGACATTCCCCGAGCGTGTCAACCGTCAAAACATCGAGAAGTTGAGACAATGCATCCTCAATGGACCAACCGTTTGGCCTGGAGCTCAACACGTAATCAAGAAAGACGGCGTCAAGTTCAACCTGAAGTTTGGTGGCAAGTATGTGCGGGAAGACCGTGCCCGGGAGCTCCAGTTCGGCGATATCGTTGAACGACACCTCGAAGACGGCGATGTGGTTCTCTTCAATCGTCAGCCCTCTCTCCATAAGCTCAGTATCATGGCGCATTTCGCCAAGATCAGACCTTGGAGAACCTTCCGCCTGAACGAGTGTGTTTGCACTCCCTACAACGCCGATTTCGACGGCGATGAGATGAACCTTCACGTCCCGCAGACGGAGGAGGCACGCGCGGAGGCGATGCAACTGATGGGTGTAAAGCACAACCTCGCGACTCCCAAGAATGGCGAGCCTATTATTGCAGCGACCCAAGATTTCATCACAGCCGCTTACGTGATTACCAGCAAAGACCAGTTCTACGACCGCAAGACCTTTACCTATATCTGCACGCACATGCTGCTCGGCGACGAGCATTTGGACCTCCCAGAACCAGCGATCTTGAAGCCCAAGATGCTCTGGACGGGCAAACAGGTGTTCAACGTCCTCATGCGTCCCAACAAGCAGTGCAAGGTTCTCGTCAACCTCGAGTGCAAGAACAAGGTTTACAAGAAACAAGGGAACGAGATACCGGACATGGATATCAACGACAGCTACCTCGTCGTCCGCAACTCCGAGGTGATGTGCGGCAGGATGGACAAGTCGACCGTCGGTGGCGGCAAGAAGAACTCTGTGTTCTACGTCATACTCCGAGACTTTGGCCCGGACGAAGCTGCTGCTGCCATGAACCGTCTTGCAAAACTCTGTGCTCGCCATCTATCTTTGTGTGGCTTCTCTATTGGCGTTGGCGATGTGTTCCCATCGCACACCCTGACTGCTGCCAAGATGGGTTTGGTCAACGAGGCATATGACAAGTGCGACAAACTTATCGATACTTTCAACAGGGGGAAGCTCGAAAAGGCCGCAGGATGCAACGTCGAGGAGACATTGGAGAACAAGATCTCCGGAATTCTCAGCGGAGTTCGCCAACAGGCAGGAAACTACTGTGTTGATACACTGAGTATGTACAACGCACCCCTGATCATGGCGAAGTCAGGTTCCAAAGGTTCCGATATCAATGTCGCTCAGATGGTCGCTTGTGTCGGGCAGCAGATTATCGGTGGCAAGCGTGTTGCGGACGGCTTTCAGGACCGCACGCTTCCGCATTTCCACAAGAACTCACGCCAGCCACCTTCCAAGGGCTTCGTCCGGAACAGCTTCTACACAGGCCTACTGCCAACAGAATTCCTGTTTCACGCTATCTCGGGAAGAGAAGGTCTCGTCGATACTGCCGTCAAAACAGCCGAGACGGGCTACATGTCGAGACGTCTGATGAAGTCTTTGGAGGATCTATCTACCCAGTACGACGACACGGTCCGCACGTCTGGCGGGGGTATCGTCCAGTTTCAGTTCGGCGCCGACAGACTCGACCCCGTGGATATGGAGGGCGAAGCCAAGCCCGTCAACTTCGACAGGACATGGAACCACGTTGAAAATCTTACATGGAAAAACGCGGATCCTTCTCTCCTTCCGGACCAGATGAGTGAGACGTGCATGGAAATTCTTCAAAAGGAGAGGAACAAGTACGTCCGGCGGCATCTCGTGACGGGCGAGGAGCTTTACTATGAAGAGGACAAGATCCACAACAGTGGCGACTACGATGTCATGGTAGCGATCGATGAGCATGAGGGTGCCAGGCTGTTCCTCAGCTCAATCCAGCAATATATTGGGGAGCGTGCCTTGAAGCTAGCGACAGCACGAAAGGCAGTTGGATTAGACCCTCGTCTTCCGACCAACGACCCGAAGGTGCTAAATGGCTTCGCTAACTGGGAAGCCGCGCAGAAGAAGCAGGGCCGAAAGCTTCCATCTGGCCTGGGCCCTGCCGAGGCGGAAGCCCAGCAGCTTCATATGGACCGAGTCGCAAAGGTTTCGGAATCCACACTGCGGAGCTTCATCCAGACATGTCTGCATAAGTATCGAAAGGCGCAGACGGAGCCTGGCCACGCCGTGGGAGCCGTCGGTGCGCAGTCAATTGGTGAGCCCGGTACACAAATGACACTGAAGACTTTCCATTTCGCCGGTGTTGCTGGTATGAGTATTACCCAGGGTGTGCCACGTATCAAGGAAATCATCAACGCGTCCAAAACGATCAGCACCCCCGTCATCACATGTACGCTAGATAACAACAAAGACATCAAGGCGGCCAAAGTTGTCAAAGCTAAGATCGAGAAGACATACATCTCAGACATCATCAAGTACATCGACGATGAGTGGCTGCCCGATGTGGCCAAGATCACGATGAGGCTCGACTTGGATGCGCTCAAGGAGATGGAGCTGGGTATCTCGATGAAAGATATTGCAGACGCCATCGTCAAGGCGAAGAAGCTCAAGCTCAAAATCGAGCAGGACGACTTGCGCATCGGACCGGACTCGATCGAGGTTATTGTCCGAAATACCTGGCACGATGCTGCTGGCGCCAAGAAGATGGCGAGAGTACGAGCCGCGGCCATTGAGAAGGGTGTGTCCATGTCTACCGGGGACGAGTCGGCCGCCGACTTCCAGCTTCGGGTTAACTTCCTGAAGCGGCTACTACCGCAGGTCCCCGTTTCTGGATACCCCGAGGCTGCCAGAGCTGTTATCCAGACGACCGAAGACCCGGAGAACAAGGGCAGTTACACGAACAAGGTTCTAGTCGAGGGCTATGGCCTGCGTGCATGCATGACGACGGTCGGCGTGGTTGGCACCAAGGCATATTCTAACTCGGTCATGGAATGCCGTGACGTGCTTGGAATTGAGGCTGCCCGGACGACCATCGCCAAAGAAATCGGTAGCGTCATGGGTGACATGGGCATCGATCCTCGCCACATGGACCTTCTGGCGGACGTGATGACATACAAGGGCGAGGTCCTGGGTATCACTCGATTCGGCCTAGCGAAGATGCGCGACAGCGTGCTGCAGCTTGCATCGTTCGAGAAGACGCCGGATCACTTGTTCGACGCGGCGGCCGGCATGAAGACGGACCGCATCGAGGGCGTGAGCGAGTGCATCATCATGGGACAGTCCATGTCGATAGGAACCGGGGCGTTCCAGGTGGTGCGCAGGCTTGGCGTCAGGGACTACCAGGTTGTACCGAAGCCGACGCCGTTTGAGACTGCTTGGAGAGCGGACGATCTGGCCAGGAGGAAGGCCAAGTTCGAGAAGCGCAAGAGTGGGGCTTTTGCGATGCAGAACCATAGGGCTGTAGCGGTCGCATAAGTCGCAAGTGCGGGCGTGCAGGGACTACCTTATGGCGATATGATGGGTTGGGGACGGTTTATCTGCTTTAGCGATGTATGTTAGGTGAATGAAGGAGTCTGGGGCCATATGCTGAGGTGTTGGTCGCTGTCAGAGCCAGAGGCTTGGGGAGCTGGATAAGTCGCTTACCTAATACCTCTTTGACATATCACCTGACTTGGTGATGCACTTCGTGATCTGGTGCGTCGCGTTTGTGCGGGAAAATACTGCGTCATAGTGGGGCCCATGCTTTGGAGTTCAACGCAGAAGCTCAGCGCCATCGCGCCTGCGAGAAGAACACCCGGCTGACTCCTCTCAAGCATTGCAATCATGTGCGGCAGATACGCACTCGCTTTGGTAAGCCGTACCATTATCCCACTCCTGCAGCTGCCTGCGTCAGACGATGGCAACTGACCGTATCTATCACAGCGACTCTCACAGGTCCGGCGCATGCTAGAAGACGATGACATGCCCGTCGACGACGCACCCGAGGACGAAGGCGAAGGTGGCCCGCGACACACCTACAATTTCGCACCAGGGAACTACGGCATCGTCTACCGCGCCGATGTCCCTGACCGCGGCGCCGGGCCGAGTCGCGAGCGCCCCGCCGGAGGGAAGACCACTTCGCGAAGCAAAGCTAATGAAGCCTCCGCTACAGTTACAGAAGCGGGCGCAGACACAGACGCAGACGCAAACGCCGAAGACGGCGAAAACACCACCACCAGCCAGGACACAACCCACTACAAGCTCCAATCCATGAAATGGGGCCTCATCCCCTTCTGGACCAAGCGCAACCCCGACTACGCCTCCATGCTCAAAACCATCAACTGCCGCGACGACTCGCTCGCCAACCCCGGCGGTATGTGGGCGACCATGAAGGCGCGCAAGCGGTGCATCGTCGTCGCACAGGGGTTTTACGAGTGGTTGCGCCCTGGGGGCCCGGGAACGAAGGAGAAGGTCCCGCATTTTGTGAAGCGCAAGGACGGAAAGCTCATGTGCTTTGCGGGGCTATGGGATTGCGTTGCTTATGAGGGGGAGGAGGGGAGGCATTATACGTATACGGTTATTACGACGGATAGTAATAAGCAGTTGAAGTTTCTACGTGAGTACTCAGTCGGTGATATTTTCTTCCCGTTTTGTCCTTTTTCCTCTTGTCCGGGGAGTCCTGAGACTGTTACTCCTCCTCGGACAGAAAAGAAGTCCTCCAGAACTGGTGAATTTTCGCTAATATTTACCACAGATGACCGCATGCCCGTTATTCTGGACCAGGGGTCGGAGGGGTTGAGGACGTGGTTGGATCCCGGGCGGTATGAGTGGAATAAGGAGCTGCAGGGCTTGTTGAAGCCGTATGAGGGCGAGTTGGAGGTGTATCCGGTCAGCAAGGAGGTTGGGAAGGTGGGGAATAACTCGCCGAGCTTTGTGATACCGGTGGCGAGCAGGGAGAATAGGAACAATATTGCGAATTTCTTTGCCAAGGGGACGAAGAAGGGGGAGCTGAAGGATGAGGGGAAGGTCAAGCCGGAGGTGGAGGTTGTTGTTAAGAAGGAGGAGGGGGAGATGGAGACGGAGGCCGAGACTGTTGGGGTGGACGAGCTGGAGAAGACAGCCGATGATGGCGGGATGGGCTCGCCTAGGGCGGGGGTCAAGCGGGAGGCTACGTCTTCGCCGGGGGACGGGGAACCGCCGGTGAAGAAGCTGGCGCATGCGACATCGCCCGTCAAGATGTCGCCGTCCCCTGCCAAGGGTAAGCCGCACGGGCGCGCAAAGATCAGCGCGACAAGCAATTCTGGGAAAAGTCCCGCGAAGAAGAAGGGGAAGGCAGACGGGAGTCAGAAGATCACAAAGTTCTTTGGGAGCAGCGCCTGAGGTGTTGCCGGTTTTCTGGGTTTGTTTGCTTCTGGAGTTTGGGATCGGGTTGGTGGACTGAGTACTTGTATGATGTGAATGACCTGATGCGAATCTGGACGGGATAATGGGGGTGGTTGGCGAATCTTGGCGAATATGGGAAAAGTCACTTCAAGTGTTTGTTGATGCCACGCATTTGTCGTACAAAGTTTAATCTGAAGCTGGCAGCCGGGTGATGTTGGCAAACAGTCCTCCTCAACACCACGTGCTGAGTTGGCGATGGCATCACCACACCACGAAGCAATAGAGGGTTAGCGTCCGCTGCAATGAACCAGATGCAGCGCTGAAACACAGCCCCCTCTGTTTAGCCAAGGCTTTGTTATCACCCTGTGCTTTTTTTACGCCGCATTGTTGATGAGCCAATTGAATGCTCACCCGTCCGTCACGATATTGCTTGGCCCGTCCCTGCGTCGCTTTGCATGCCACTTTATCCGATCGACAACCAAAAAATCAGGATGAGCTGGCACTCGCAATCGCATCGACGCCAAATGACCCGGGTTACCCTTCCGTGACCTTGACGAAGCCGCAGTTCCGTAGTTGCCGCTTTCGCCGTCGCTCCGTCCCTCCTTCCTCCATCCCAGAAAAGGACCGATCGGCCATAAAGCTGAGGTGTGGGTAGTCACCGCCAGTTTTGCGCGCGAGCTCCCTCATTCACTGCCACTCCAGCGCCCATAAAGCGTGACAGCGGCTCGACCGCCTCGCTTCGGCCGGCTGATTTATCTTAATATCATCAACCAAACGACCAACCGACCTCATTTCTATCTCCGAGATTCGCATATCTCAACAATAGGAGAACGCCCAGACACAAATCCGTACACCGCACACACAAAGCGCATTTAGCGCCGCGCATTCCCCTACCACCAGCACCACATTGCCGCGATAATGCGCGCCGCAAACACCGTCCTCGCCGCCGCCGCCATGGCGACGGCCGTCTCCAGCCAACAAACCACCAAGCAATACATCGACCCCATGACAGGCTTCACCTTTCAAAGCTTCTCGCCCGGCGACGGCTACCGCTTCGGCATCGTTATGCCCCAAGGCGACACCACAGATCTTATCGGCCAGCTCACCGGCCCCCTTAATGGGGAGGGCGGCGGCTGGGCGGGCATTGATTTCGGCAACAAGATGGTCGGACCCCTCCTGATAGTCGCCTGGCCCGCCGGCGACGCCGCTAACAGTGTGATGATCTCCCCGCGCCAAGCACACGGGAAAAATCCCGATAGAGTAACCGTCTACACAGCCCAGCCCATCAAGCTGAGGCAGATCGCGAAGGGGACATTCGCCAATGGGTCGCACGTCACAGCCACCTTTGTGTGCGAGGGGTGCATTAATGCGGATTCGTTTGACCCGAAGACGTCGCAGACGGGGCAGTTTGCGTGGGCGTATTCGTCGAAGACGGTGGTCACTCCGGGGAGTGCGGATACGGTGTTATCAGAACATCAGGAACGGTATGGGAGGTTTGGAGTCGATTTAGATGGCGCGAGGTCGCCGGAGTATGCATCGTATGCGAAGCTGGCGCAGTCGGCGACGAGCTCGGGAGGGTTCCCGGGGCCGACGACGACAACTATGGGTGGGGGGGCGGGTGCGACGAGTAGTCCCGCTGGGGGTGGAAAGTCCGGCGCGGTGAGTAACGGGAGGATTGGAGCTGAATCCGTCATCGCGCTGGCGTGCGCCGGGGCGCTTTACGCGATACAAGCTTTCTTGGACTTTTGAGTTCTGGAATAGGTTTTCAAGGTAGCGTGGGTGAGATTTCATTTCTTGTACATAATAAGCGGCATTGATAGACTTCGCCGGGCGCTGGTCTGCTTTATGTATTTGGGAGCCTAGGTTGGTTATGGCATCAATGTTTTGCCTTCCGAGGGTGTTGTGTCACTGGCATGTTGTGTGAGACATGTATGCGTCAATGAAAAGGGGAGGGACTGAGACACACGGGATGCTGTATCGGACGATCAAGACAGGAGGAAGTTTCAATGGATTCAAGGAATGGGGTCTTTCGAATATTAGGTGAGTGTCTCCTGTTCCATGCTCTCACGGTCAGAAACCGTAGGTGGTCAGGGCAGCTTTCATAGCCAGATCCCAGCGGAAATAGCCCAGTCTGAGGTCAGCCGCGAGATTTCTGTCCATCGCTGCGATCTCTAACCAGTCGAAGATAGCCTGAAGGTGAGACATCCAGCCAAGTCAGCCAGCGTACAAATTCCACGTACCCGGCTAGGAAGTTCAGAAGAAGGGGCAAAGGCGGGAGCGCATGACACCGACATACGGAAACAGTAACGAACAGCAACGGGACACGGGACTCAGAAACAGCACACACATCAATGTAGCCCTCAGTACTCCTGAGCTTCTCGCTTACTTCTTTTTCCACCACCAAACTGACATCCAGAATCGTGTTTGCCTTCTCCGTCAGATTCATCAGCAGGTCACGCTGCCTTTCACACAGGTCGTCGCTGAAGGCCTGCACCGCGTATGCGATGTTGAAGCCTGGGAAATAGGGTTCCTGGTCGTCGAGCACTAAGGCGAGGGTTTTTTCTGTCGTGATGATTTCGTCGAGACCCGTGAGGATGGAAGGCCAGGGGCCCTGGCCGATGATTCTGAGGGGGGTGTTGATTGCGTTGACTTGCTTGACCTTTGGGATGAGGGCGTTGGACTTGGTGGCGATGGAGATGAGGGGGTTGACGACTTGTTCGCGGGTCAGGGCTGCGGAGAGGGCCGCGGACAGCATGACGACTGAGGCGGAGAGACGCATCTTGATGGATGTTGTGGATGAGGTGTTGGTGTTGAGGGGTTGGAGGACAGGTAGGGGTGGACTGGGAGCACCCTCTTAAGTATTTCTCTAACTACCTGTGATCTAGGAATACGCCCGTCGGGTTGCCCGATGCCAATGCCAGTTCATGCCGAGGCATCCCGGTGTTGCCAGCGGCTTCGGAAGTCGAAGTGGTAGAGTGAGACACGGCAACGCCACGATATCATACTTCCCGAGTCACCAAAGAATTACGGAGCCATCCAAGGGCAGACTGCTTTGGGGAAGTCACGAAAGATGCTATTACGGAGTGTTACAACTACTGGTTCAGTCCACCAACCAGTGTGCCGTATTTCTGACAATGTGTCCAGGTATCTCGTATTATCCTTCGCGTCCTGCACTGAGATGACCCCCCCTTCAGCTCGGTTTCCACATCTCAAAGACCGGCGTCACACTGTCATCCGTCGTCGACGTCGTGGTGGTCTCATATTCCTGCATGGTCCCCAGCTCTCCTGGAACGAGAACCTCAAGCCACTCCCCCCCTTTCGACTTCACCCACGATGCCGCCCCCACCGACGCCGATCCCTCCTTCCGGGGCGAAAACCACAGGTTTGCTGCCTCGTGCCCAGCATCGTCACACCCGATCGTGATCCGGACTGTCTCACCACCCGGCAAGGTTGTGATGAGGTGCGATGTAGTCCACGACTCGAGACTGCTACCATTTGCGAGATACCGGCGTTCCGCGACACCAAGACGGCCGTCAATCTCCAACTCCTTCCCGACTTGATATCGAGGGGATCCGCAAGCCCACTGTCTAGGGCCTCTCTTCGCTGATTATATGGTCGGACGGGTATCAGCCCCGCGCTTGGCGAAGTCGTGGTACAATTATCGCATCTCGAGGCCAGCATTGAGAGAGCTTTGCTGCTTCTCTTATTCTGTCAAGCCCCAAACGATGTGCAGTGCTCCTGCTTTGCCACGCGGGTAACTAGGCGGGCGGGCGCTTTTGGCTTGGACAGTTGGGTGTGGTTGCTGCTCAGTTACAAAGGGGCACGAGAGTACACTGGGATAGCTGATGGCAGAGGTAAAAGGTTTTCACCGACACTACATGCCTGTCTGTTCAGGTAAGTATCTATCAAAGATCGCCGACCGCTTCAGCCCCGGGCGTAAACCCGGCGATGGTCTTGACAATGGCTGCATCGAACAAGACCAGGGAACTGTTCAGCGGCGACGAGAATTTCTCCTCCAGAATCCTGCGCAGCAACATATTTGCAAGGACCTATCACATTAATCAACATCGCGTCTCGCAAGGGAAGAACCCGAAAAGAAAAAGAAAGCGGATCAAGGGACACTCACATTCGCCCCATCCCTAACCCCCGTAAGCCTCTCCCCATACTCCCGACCCACCATCGGCGCAGTATAGCGCGTAGCCTTGGTACCCAAGACATCCAAAAAACTTGACATTTGCTTCCGAGAACAGCACGAATCCCTTCTCGATATCCTTGGCGTGTTCACCTTGGAATTCCGCATCGCTGACGTTCTCGCGAGCGTAGTCCTGGGCTTTGGCTCCGATTTCGTTGAATTCCTGAAGCTTGCTGTATAGCGCCACCTAGGGGCCCGATGTCGGGAAGAGGATGGCGTTGACCTCGTTGAGTGGTCTGGTGAAGCTAGCGAGGATGGAGGAGTGATTTTCGAGGAGGAAGAGGTAGTGGATGATTTCGTCGGCGATGTTAGGGGCGGAGAGGGCTGCTGTCGCCGTGAGGGCGGCTAGTGTGGTGATGAGGGCGGAGAAACGCATTGTTACCTATGTGTGTGTACCTGTAGTGGTCCTGCGAGTTGTGGTGTCTGTTCGTGATTAAAGGTGGTTGGGACTGTGCGTGCCAGGAGCAGGGCAAGACCTCGCGCTCTTATACCTCGGGAATCTCACTTTCGCCATGCCCCGGGCAGCGGTATCAGGCTCCCGATGTGCCCGCATTCATGTCTCACCCCCTCGATGATCTGCCAGCCGATGTCTGCGCCATTGGGTAAGAGATTGATTGACCCCTCACTTCTCGTGAGACATGCAGCATCCGCGATATTTGTGCTCGGGGCTTGATCGGGACTCACGCAGTCACCAGCCTCCCCTTCGGGAAGTGTGGTGCTGCAGGTGTGCTCGGAACATGCCCATCTGATATCGAGTATCAGAGCAGAGTTGATTGATGCTGAAGTTACCGTGATAACCGGACAGGTACTATGAATCGGTCGAGAGACCTCGGTGGCTTCCACCTGATTGAACTCAAGATATCCAGTATCTCTCAGCGAGTCAAAGAATCCAGCCTTAGCAAACCCTCGTCGAGCAAAACATAACCTGAGCTAATAGATGCGGATACCGTTCTGCGGTTCACTGCCCTTCCTCATAGGCGACTCGGATAGAAGAGAAACACTGGGTTGAGAATCTATGCTAACCACGAGTCAAAGATGTTCGAACGCCTCATCAGGATTTAGGTAAAGGAGGGTGCAACGGGACTAGCAGCAGTCACATTAAGGGACTGGGAGTGCTCCGTTCAACTCCACTTCACTTCGCTCGCAACCCTTTATCCTGGAACGGCCCATAGCGGAAACTCGCCGATTGGGATGTTGTGCGCAGAGCTGTTCGTCTCAGTCTGTCCAACCCTGCGGCTTTGACGAGGTTTCGAGATTTCGAGGCGACAAGATGCGGCGTCGAACGACGCCCGCTGAGAGCGGCTGGCAGTCGCAGCCAGACAGGCTCTGGGCAGAGCCAATAGTCTTCGCTTACTCGCTTGGCTGTGAATTAGGACACGCATGCAGCTGGACTGACGTCTACTTCTTGCCAGCAATGCCCAGCCCCCCGCGCTTGAAATAAGCGCGGCGACAGCCTACCAATCATTGCAGCCAACCCAGGATGCGGGGTAATAGTCGCTGGGCAGTCCGAACTTTCCCTCACGACGCGTTTTCCCGCGCGCTCGCCTTCCTCGCCACGAGGGACCGCAAGTTTTAGACCCCAGTCGGTGTCCGTGTTCGAGACCGTCCATTATCCGTCCCGGGTAGCGATGTCTGAAGGGTGGAGTAGCAAGGTGGTGTATCGGCTGCGCAAGCTGCCGAGCTGCATTTCGGATCCGCGCGATGCTGCTTCGCTGCTCAGCCAAGCCTTCTCTGTCCCCACGGATCAAATTACTATCTTCTCGCTTGCAGACACGCTAGACAGATGGGAGGACCCGCCGTCCAAGGTACTCACTCTCCAACTAAAGTGCAGGCCCGAATGTCTGGGCGATACGAAGGCCAACGACACTTCGGAATGGTCGATTCAGATTCCTCGCGGTAAGCCCAATGAGATGATGATTCTCGACACTTATTTCAAAGGCATGACAGTTCTTAGTAGTCCTCCCCCGGATAAGCATCACGCTGAGTGAGCAACACATCTTGACCCGGCTATCAGTTCTTTTAAGGCTGACTTATTTCCCAGTTCTATTGCCATCTCGGGCCTGGGCAGCCATCCATTTGGATCCTGGTAGCCCCACGGCGCAGATAAGGCCTTTATGTAGATTAGGGATGCCCTTCCCATTTCCGTACCTGGGTTACAAGCTATTATCTATAGTTATAAGTCCTCACTTGGACAGAGCAGTTCATTTCAGTCCATCAGCGACATTACGCAGACTCTAGCCCGTTAATTAAAGCTCGGTAGTTAGTGTCTTCCATCGTCAAAACCTGTCGTCTTTCTCGCGCACAGTTTAGGCGGTTTAGTTCTGAAAGAAGCAATAGTTCAGATGGCTAGTCGAGATAAGAGCTTTTCTAGTATTCTCGACAATATCTCAGGGGCCGTCATGTTTAGCGTTCCCTCACTAGGCATGCAGCAATGTCACCTTATGGTTATAGTGGAGGGCCAGCTAAACGAGTTTCTCGTTAAAGATCTTTCACGGCAAACTGGGAGGTACCTACGTGATTTGAACGCCAGGTTTAAGGGGCTGTCTTTTTTGCGAACAGCAGAGGTGCTCTGGGCATATGAGACATGTGAATCGCCCACAGTTGTGGTAAGTATCCCCATTATCCCTGATATAATCGTTCCCGTTCACTGACCCACTATCTTATAGAAACTGAACAATAGCATAAAGTGGGCGAGGACAGGGCCGCCCGAGGTCCTAGTAAGCCCCAAGTCCGCCACATACCATCACTACCGGAACAACAAAGCCGTGACCATCCCTATAAACAAGGACTATTCTAACATAATTAAATTTTCCAGGGGAGACCTAAACCTGGAAGTGATCACAGACTTCATCAGGGAACGGGGCACTGTTAATGTCCTTTAAAATATCAACACCAGTAACCCTGTCGAAATTAACGCGAGCCTTCCCCCCGATAGACGTTCCGGGTAGCGAGATCGCCTCTTACTAAAATCCCCAAAGGCAGACTTCACCGAAATAAATGAAAAGCTATAAGCAATACGGACACTTAAGGAGCTGGTAAATCTTCTGCAATCGCTCGAGAGTACGTATATAAGACCCTTTGTTCATTTTTACGTCCCCAAGGGTTGCTAACTTATAATCGTGACGGTGTCTCAGATATACATCACCAGCTATATTCACCAGAGTTGGACCTCCGTTTCCAGCATATTAAGAATCCGTTTTAAAATACTTTTAAATGGGCTTTTAATCTACCTATATTAACAAACTGGTTACATTAAAGGTTTAACGCGAAGCTTTTCTGGATTCACGGCAAACCCGGTTCCGGGAAATCTACCTTCATGAAGTTCTTATTTAAGAGCCCCTGTACGTGGCAGCTCCTTTATAACTTTTGGGAGAGCGACGCCTGCGAGATTAAAGCCGGATTCTTCTTTCATTATTAAGGCAGTGCGGCATAAAAATCATTTAAGGGTGTTTTACGAAGCCTAATCATCCAGGTGGTTTCGCCATATAGTGAAAGTTATCGGGAAAGGTACCAGAGAACGCGAATTTGGTATTAGCAAAGGAAGAGGCAGTGCAATGAGCTTAAGGGCCGTATCTGAGAGGCACATGCAGTGATGGGAACGGCAGAAGAACAAATCCCGGAGATCAAAGAAAAGATTAATCAACTCAGGACTAAGCTTGAGAAGGGGGATGATGACGGAGACGACAGAAAGTCCATGACTAAGGCCCTGGACGCCGCCCAGAGCGCTTTGAAAGACTTGCAAAAGGAGTATGCCAAAAGTCGAGTTACGGTACCCGAGCTGATTAGAGTGCTACAGAGCAAAGTGCAAGACATACATGACGTTGCGATTAAACTCCGCAAGGAGGAGGATGTCCCTATAAGGAGTTTTCTAATTCAAATTGTGGGCGACTTTAAAAAGCTGCATTCCAGACCAGAAACCAAGCTTGGAAGAATCGTTCACCAAATCTTGAACCAGGAGATGCTAAAGATAAACTTAGTCCTTTTTTTCGACGCACTTAATGAGTTCGATGGGCACCCCGATGTTATATGTCGGTTTATTAAGGGCTTGGTTCAGGGGTTAGCACGGTTAAAGACTAAGGTCAAAATCTGTCTGTCCAGTCGCCCGTGGAAGGCTCTCCAGGACCATTTTTCAGCATATCCCCAAATCGCCCTCGAAATGCACACCAAAGTCGACATCGAAGATTACGTGACGGGATCCGTGAAAGGCTGGAGAAGCACCATGCCCTTCGTTAACCAGCTGGTCTCAGCCATTTTGACCAGGGCGAACGGAGTGTTCCTGTGGGTTAGGCTCGCCGTCGGGGTCTTATCGAGGTCGCTCAAACCTGACGGAAACCCGGCTACGCTCGAGCAATTGGAGACACAGCTCTCACAGCTCCCGAAAGACCTATCTGAGTTTTACCAGCTTATCATTGAGCGTATTGGCCGGTCGAATCGTCACCGGACATTCGCTTTGCTTGAGCTGCTCGCTCGCCGCAACCCCAATGTTCCTCCGCCCACGGCTGCTCAAATACGAGAGGCTGTTCTTGTCTCAGAATGCACTGACTTCCAAGACGCAGAAGAGATCCTCAAGGCAGCGCACGCGGCGAACACAGCCGAACAAGCAAGAATCGATCTCGCCACATGGGGCGGAGGCCTCGTCGAGATTGGTAAAAGAGACCGTCCCGAGCTGATGCACCAAACCGTTCTAGAATTCATCCTGGGATTGGACTTGGATTTCAAAAAAATTGTCCTGGGCGATCGGGCCGAATTCGTCAGCGAGAACGGACATTCGTTCCACGCCAAGTACTGGGCGTCGCGAAAGAACTGGGAAAATCTCAGTTGGTCTTTTGCCAAGAGAAATCTCTCGATCAGATCCCGCGCTTCCAAACACTTGTACTTTGATAGCGAGACGGTTGGTGCCAAAGAAGTTCACCAGCTTGCGTACCATGGCGAGCGAGCCGAGGACACCACGGGCAAAAGCCAATTTGGCTACTTCGACAGTCTCGCAACCCTCCACCATCCCGGCTCCGACGACATGGCCTTGCTCTTCTTACTCTTTGCCATTGTTGGGGGCGGGCTCAAACTGGGCACCCGCGACTGGATCGCGAGAAATCCTGGAGAGCTAGAGCGACTGACACGCAGTTCGTCCGACCTCGAGTTTCCCTTGTTCAGCTCGACCTTTTTCGCGCCGGTACTGTCCGGATTTTATACCGGGCACATCAAGATTTTTCGCATGCTATTAGAAAACGGCTTTCACATCAGCGCTGATCGCCATTTCTTTCCTCTAACCTGCGCTGCTTTGTGGGATTCCGAGTTCCGGAAAGGCCCCGGAGTTATTCATCAGTCGACTCTCCTGGAGGCGGCGGCCTTGATTCTCAAACACGGACAAGACGCTAATGCGAAAGTAGAACTGGAGGTTTTCGACGACTGTGCTGACAACCTCAACTCGACATTTATAAATGTCAGTGCATTACATATCGGTCTGCCTGCCCTCGCTGAGCAGGTTCTACAATATGGCGGGGATCCTGACTGTCTGGATGAACGCGATCGGACTGCTCTCGACTGGCTGCTGGACTTCCCTTCGTACATGGTTAAACCCAAGGCGTGGAATTGTCAGCGAAGATATGATATGTGCAAGATTTTGATTGGGGCGGGAGGGTCAATATCACCGCACGCCAGAAAAAAGGCGTGCTTGGAATCCATGGCTGAGTTTGAAGGGGAAGGCTATGATACAGGGCTGTTTCATGAGAGACTGGAAGTGAAAGAACGGAACGGAGCGTCGGGCAGCGCAAGCCCAGCATGGGCTACGAAAAGAAAGAGGGTGGATTCGTTCGAGTCGTGGTACTCGGCTACCACGGGTGACTAGAGAAGGAGTAATTATTTTCGGGTTGCTACTTCTCTGAGGTTTGCATTGCAATTCATTTATGACTCCTTGAAACAAATCAGCGTCCCCTCATGACGACCAAGCAGGTCATCCCCTCTGTAACTGTAATATACTAGTAGTGATCCGGCCTCGAAGCCTCAGCCAGCCCCCACTCTCCCTCCTTTCTCCCCTCCACTGTCACTCACATCCATGTCTACCCCGCGAGCCCTCTCCATAAACGAACCCCTCCAACTTCCCAAACAGCTCCAAGACCACGGGATCTAAAAATGGTAACAAATTTGTAAACCCTAAGCCTAACATCCCCGCCATTCCTGACCTCACTCTACTAGTTCCTTTCCTTGGGGCCGATTTCTATGCCCCTATTCTAGGTACTCGTCACCACGCTTGGTCAGGCGATAAAGCCGTGAAGTGCAGGCACTTTTTGTCCTTGGTGCCATTTGCTGTTCAAACCCCGTTATTAGCTTAACCATTCTCCCAAATAACCAAGATTGTCTGTAGATACTTACGCGCCCAACCTCACCAGAGCCCAGTTTAGGCCTCTGGCTATGAAGCGCGAGTAATTTCGCATCCTCGTCCGCCGTCCAAGCATGCGGACTCAGCACACGGGCACCGACAGCTGGTTCAGCTGAGGGAGGACGAGTATCCCCCTCGTCCTCAACGTCCTCTCCCTCGAAATCGTCACCTTCGAAGTCGTCACCCTCGACGTCGTCGCTCTCAGAGATGTCGGCATCGTTGTCAGCTTCCAGGCTATACACGGCGTGCAGGTTGGCGATTTTCTCGTTTCTAGAATATAGAATGTTAGTCACCACGCCAACTCTTGCCCAGATAGGTACTTGCAGTATCCCTGATGTAAGCTAGGTAGGTAGGTAGGTACTCACTCTGTCTCAGTTAAGAGATGGCGGCATGCATGCGCTTTGACAACGGGGTTGCCGTCCTGACCGACATTTTCTAAGTCGATGTGTTCCACGCTAACTTCCATGAAGTCCGCACAAGGCAGGAAGTGCCGTTTCTTCAGAGGCCCTCTTCCCTGTGCGTCGCGCTCTTTGAGCATGGCGAATTGTTCAATAAGCTGGTTCTTGCTAGAAGTAGGTGAAAGGTTAGCCGGCGCGCTGTGCCTGGCGTGAGGTGCAATGGAGGGGAGTCAAGGAAGATGTCCGAGAAGCCGGAAATCACGGGGAAAACTTGAATGTTTGCGGAGAAAGATACTGCCAACGGCGGCTTACCAGAATGCCGTGTAAAGTGGTTCTGCGGGAGCTTGTGCCCGACCAAGACACGCCGGCAACTCGGAGAAAACAATGAGGCACATTGTTGGCTGCAGTGACGGAGTGGTATTTGCGAAGCCTGAGGAGCAAGAGAGAAGGAGGAGGAGGGGCAGAACTAGCCTTGGGTCAAGTTTATCAAGAAGATTTCACCGACGAGAGTGGCAACTTCATCCCATCTCTATTCTCCTCATGGTGAATGTGTGTTATTCACTGGTGTGGGTCGTTCCTATTCACCTGAGAGGCTGCTATTGTTCCTTACCGCCCATTGAGTGATTCAGTGGTGAGCTTTTCAACTGATCTCCGAACTCCTGTTTGGTGATTGCGCCTGATAAGCAGGACGCGAAATGTCGCGACAGGCGCGTTGTGTGGAAGGCCTAAGGATGGAGAGGGACATCGATTGAAATGGAAATGCCGTAATAATAAGTATATGTAGCTAAAAGGCAAAAGGAAACCTTGTGTTGAGAATCGTGAAAAAAGGGAGAGTTTGCGGGTCAGGCCACCACGGCAGAGTTAGTCGAAGGAAAATTCTGATTGGCAGAACTGGGCCGACCCAGAATGATGGAGAGGAGGATGGCACGCAACTCTCAGGAAGAAACCATCACCATCACCATCTGGCACCTCAATCCATCATTCTCATTGCAGTCTAGGTATGGAAGCATGGTGACTGAGTCGTCTGGGGCGTACTGAACCCCGTTCCTGCTCGCCTATCAGGTTCCTTGGCTCTGCCAAATCTACGACATCTTACTCGCTGTGGAACACAAAACAGAGCGGTTTTCTGGCCGTTCGGCAAAAGAGTGATGGAATTGCTTATTCTAGATAAAAAGGAGAGGGTGGCAGAGAGCCAGT
>Ga0247780_1000350_pt1 | contig 45652 bp, 41 predicted proteins | sample UWRJL079202R5_FD_179927 | JGI IMG/M metagenome (GOLD analysis project Ga0247780, IMG submission 179927) | Plant litter microbial communities from Arlington Agricultural Research Station in Wisconsin, United States - UWRJ-L079-202R-5 | ecosystem: Environmental > Terrestrial > Plant litter >...
GGGGTGGGAGGGGGCGGTGGATAGGGTGTTGGAGGGGGAGAGGGAGAGGTTTGGGGGGGTGAGGTTTGAGGCTTGGGTTGTGTTGGCGAGGAAGTGAACGGGTGGAGCGGGGGGAATGTTGGTTGCTAGGGAGGGTTTGGTTTGAGTTGTTGGCATGGTTGGTACTTGGGGGGAAGAAGATGTGGACTGGAGAGCGATAGGGAATGTAGTTGGCAGTACTGATAATTCACATTGAACACAAATGGCTGCTATGTAGCAACGAACCAAGGCCCTTCAAATATAGCCGGGCTAAGGTAAATACATGGCTGTGCGTTAAGGACACCGCCTCTCTCCTTTGACGACCCAACAAATAGCAACTGCGCTACACTACCTAGGACGGGTTCGGGACATGTGTGTTTCCCTGAGGTTGTACTGGAGTAACACCCAGCGGCAAGATTTCCCCAGGGGGCTGTGGCGGATGACTCGGTCCGGGAGGGGGCCCGGGAGGCGGAGGTGGACTAACGGCTTGCAGCGGAGAGTTGAGTGGTGGCCTAGCTGGTTGAATAACTTGCACGGGCGACACTGGCGGTGGGACTGGCGCTTGGGGGCAATTGTAAGCAAGGGGAGGGTTCGGTATGGCTGTCTGGAGCGGAGGTGCTGGTTGAGGTTGGTTTAGTGCCGGTGGCTGTGGCCCTTGGGGGCTAAGCTGCCAAGTATTAGTTCCTCCCGTCGGTCCTGTGTATGTCATGGTAGCGGTGGCGGGCTGCTGTGGGTACTGCTGTATTTGCGTATTCTCCGTGGGTGGGTTTGTCTGAGAGGTCTGAGAAGTCTGATTGACTGGAGCATTCTCAGCCACCTGAGAACCCTCGGCGACCTCATTGTTTAGTATGCTGTCCACGCTCATAGCAATGTCTCCAACTGTCGCGATGATGCTGGTGGCTGGTTCAGTTGGCTCCTGTTGGATCTGCTCAGCAGGTGGTGGCTGGAGTGATGCTCCATACTGATACTGATCCAGTTGTAGAGCTGACTGCGGCAGAACGGCCCCTTGTTGCAACGGGGACATCGTTTGAAGCATTGGAGGATACTGATAGCTGGGCTGCTGCTCGGGAAAGTATCCTGGCTGCTCCGCAAAACTTATCAGTTCTTGAGGAACGCCGTAAGCCTCATCGTGAGGGGGTAGGGCGTAGGGATCGACTGAAGTGGCTTCGTAAACCAACACAGGCTGATTGGCATAATCAGTTGGCTGTGGAGGGATCATGCATTCCTCAGCGAATAGTGGTTCGGGAGGGAATCCGGTCGGTTGGGGATAGCCAAACAGTTGCTGCTCTTCCATCGGTTGCTCTCCGTAGTATACTTCCACTTGTACAGACTCAGGAGGATTGGAGGGGAAAGTTGCTGTTTGGTTGGCGTCCGTATAACCAGGATCGACCGCCTCCGGATCCGGTGTCTCAGCGGGTTCTTCCTCCTCTGCTTCTTCGATGTCTCCACCGCCATCGAAGCCGTCTTCGCCGCCATCATCTCCTGCGAGACGGGCCGCTGTGCCAATGAAGTTGGCCGCCATGGACAGGCGATTACCCTTCCCCAATCTGCCCATCTTCTTGCCTGCGATCTTCACACCCAGTCCAGTGAGCTTCGCCGCCGCGACTGTTGCCGTGTAAATTCCTGATGCCGAAAGGTCCGAGGCCGCTGATAGTTTGGCGACGTTGTTCGCGACGCTTGCTGCTCTCCTGACATCTCCAGCAGAGACCGAGCCCTTGCCTGGCAACGCGCTGTTTCCGGGTCTGGTAACCGTGCCAGCTGATCCGGAAGATGCAGCGGGGGCTGTTTGTGTTCGGGGTGGCAGCCTCGGTGCTGGCTGCTCACCAGGTCGATCCCATGTCGAGATCTGGAAGCCATCATGCACGTAGAAGGGTTTATTATCAGGGGTCTTGACCATCCTCCAGCCAGATGGCAGAGATGTGACGGGTTTAGTCCAGGAAGTGGCACCAGTGACGGAGTGGCGGTAGTACAGTTTGCCATCCGGTGTCTTCAGCTCCTGCCAGCCGAGAAGACCAATGCTCTCAGATTCGTCTTCAAGGGTAGCGGTCATCGGCCGAAGGTGGGTTTTGAATCCGGTTTGAACATGTGAATACCACAGTCGACCAGAGGCGTTTTTGCGCACCGTCCAAATGTTAGAAGGAATGTTTCCAGTAGGGCCTTGGATGCGGAGGTCCGAATCTGTAGCGTAGAAAGACGCATCATGTGGATGAGATTTCGCGCCGGCGCCTGTAGTATAACACCAAACACATATTTCGGTGGTAATTTGGGCTGTGGTGCATACGAGGCAAATGAAAATGGAGACATTTGGAGCGATTGCTGGCTTGTGTAAGTACAAATTCCGAGGAAGTTGATAGACGCCGAGTTGTTGACATACCTTGTTTACACGAAGCACAAATCGTTGACTCAGTACCTCCGTTACTAGCCGCTGGGGTAGTACCGGACAGATACGGTATTGCCGCAGGTACGGTACCTGGAGTTGAGGGTGTATTGGGAGCCACACTACTCACGGTGCTAGTCCGTCGGCCATACTCGGACGGGATACTTTGCATGCTTCCTGTTGTCGCTGTTCTCCGGAGTTGACCAGGCGGCGGGGTCGCAGTTGGTGTCGGCACTGCGTATAAGTGTCCGGCTTGGGAGGCCGCGACAGGAGGCGATCCGGGTTGCATCACGTGCGGTGGTCGTGTACTCACAGGGAGGCTCGTGCCAGGGCCCATCGTTGGCGGCCGCGAGACAGCCGTGGGGGTTGCAACGGTCCGAGGGGCGACGGAGGCCGGAGGGACTTGTGAGTGGTACTGAGGTACACTCTGATGAGGAGATGGTGTTGCCATTGGCGTCAGGATAGGAGCAGGAGTGGCCATGGTGGTTGGAGTGTAAGATGTCGTTGGAGAGCCGAGAGACTGCCATTGTTGGTGTTGATGAGCGAGTGGGCTCGCATTGGCCTGAACCGGATGCGGCGGTCCCGATGCTGGTACCGGAGCCGGCGTCTGAAAATGCGGACGGTATCCCGGAGTAGTTGACGTGTGAATGGGCACCGCAGTGGTGGGGATCACCGCAGCGCCGGCATTACCAGCGCCCACTGGCTTCCGCCCAACCGCCTTCCGCGAGATAGAAGGTCCGTTCATCCTAGAATCCGCTCAAGAACGAGGTGATGTTCAAAGAACAGGATATAGCCGCTGACAAGCTGCCTTTTGGTGTCGACTGATCTTGGGAGCAAAATGATGCGCGAACGACGAAGTTTGCTGAAGCGGCGGGCTGGCATGTGCAGGTAGTGCAGGGTCTAGACCAATCTGGTTGCTGGGGCTCCTCGTGGTTGTGGTGGAGGGCAGGCCGGGGATTGGTTGGATCACGGTCCGTCATTTCAGCTCCCTCAATAGTGGCGTGAAATATTGGCAGCCAGTACGACCTCACTAGCCCGTTCTTCTGCGCTGGAGGCAGTTGTGGAACCATGAGATGTTTCCACAGCACTAGGTTTGCGTTTGAGCTCACCATCCCCGTGATAATGGCCACTGCAGGAGAGCTGAGTTGACGATGCATCAACTGGCACCTATGCTAGGACAAAGGGCCATTGCGGTGCCTCCAAAGCAAGCGATTTCTCACCGCTTGTCGCCCTAGAGCCTTGATATTTAGGCCCTTAACAATCTTGTTATTATCACTCGGCGACTTCCAAGTTCCGGGGACATCTTGCATGTCTCAATAAAAAGATAGCAAAGGGCACAAAGTCGCCAGTGCCCAAAGTTAAAGATTCTGACCAGAGTTGAATGTCGATGGATATCGGAACTCTTAATGCTTGTACCTAATGGTTCATCGAATCTATGAGACCCACCGCATGGCGTCCAAGTTACCGGGTCAGAGAAGGGCGGCGAGAGCTTCCGGTGTTGAGGGCTGATGGTGATGTTGCAGATGCATTTAAACTGCCACCAATGCTGAGATACACCTCTGATAAATGAAAGGCACCCTTGCACCAATTAAAACTCCCCAACTGAACAGGTTGCGCATGGCTGCCTGGCTGCGGGGTTTTTCGACAATGAGGCAGCTGGCCAGCTGCAGGTCGTTCGCTGCTGACCTATGATGTTGAAGGTGTCTGTATTTGTGGAGGAACCTCTACCTGGCAGATTTTGTGCGGAGACGACTTCGGCCCTTGCTAGTCGATGATAACGTCACTTGACGGAAGCAAACCGCGCTCAAAGCCTCACCTGCGCACATCCCCGATGGACAACAACCCTACCCGTACCTTGCATCCGGAGCCTCTCTGGGCGGAGTGGAGCGATGTCTGGCCCGAAGCGCCCGAGCCAGGTTGTCTGGCAGCATGCTTCGCAGACCTCGAACCAACAGACTCGGACGCGGAAGTCACCGGTTTGGGCCATGCGTACGTCTCGGTCGCCGCCAACGAGGGAGTGCGCTTGTTTCAGCTGCTGCTCTTCTCTGGCACCGCCCTGATGGGCCTCTCGGTGTGGCTGGTGGTCCATACTGTTCAAACCCAGGAACTAAGCCTCCTCGCCGCCCTCATCCCTCCCGTCTTGCTGGCTTGTTACTGCTGCGGGTACATTTCGCTTAAGTACCGTCTGCGACGACTCCTGCTCGAGATCGTCAGATTCGGCTGCATTGATTTACCAGTCCTTTCGGTAAAGTTGCTCACCAGAGAGATTGCAGTCCTGCTTGGAGCTCCGGGATGGCTGGCCGCCAAGTGCTTCGTTGTCTCGATGCCTGGGTATCAACGCAAGCAAGAACGACTCGACTCCCGGGGCAAGCTTTGCAGCGTGTGCAAGACCATGGTCACTGGCTCCCGCCTCCTCACTGGATCTGATTGGCCCTTCCGCCTAACACGATCGAGCGAGCGTTGGCAGCATCACTCCTTGAAGATGCTTCGGCAGTGTGCGAAGCACTGCCACTTATGCAGCTTATTGTTGCTGTCGATCAGCGAGGATTCCATTGCCGAACGGTGTGACATTCTCACCAGGAGGGACGAGAAAGGCACGGGGCCACTTCAAATTTTGCATCGTGACGGCGGGTCGAATGTGGAAGAAACTTTGAGGGCGTGCATTTGGCAACAGAGATCCTGGAGGACTGGGCTGTCGCAACTGAGGATGCGGCTCGACGGGCGCGGGGCAGAAGAAGCGCACCCGCTGGTGATCGAAGTCGACGAATCCGAAACAGTCATGCCGGAATGGACAATGGACGATTCCTCAAATTGGAGCGTTGCGAAAACGTGGATCGAAAGTTGTTCCGGTGGCCACGAACTCTGCCAGAACGATTTTGCTGGACCAGGGGGTTGCACGGTACCGCCTGTACCGTTCATACCATCGAGACTGGTCGAGATTGTACAGCCGCAATGCTGCGTCGGCGAGGACGAGAAGCCCGCTGGCACGATTTCTGTCAAGCTTGTGGAGACAGGTAGCCAGAGGTACGACTGCGCACCTGCCTACATTGTGTTCGGTCGCTCTTGGGGAAGGAACGGCAGTGAGACCGCAGAAGACCCCGCCACTGAAAGCTCAGCCGACCATTGTTCACCTCTGCGCCACCAGCATCGATGCCCCGTAGCCTCCGAGGCGCTCCCCGGGGCATGTCAGCGGGCAGTCAGCATTGCTTGCCGGCTCGGCTTCCGTTATCTGTGGATCGACGACCTCTGCGCAGAGCGCAGCGCTCGAGGCGACATCCTGCCGGACGAGTCGCATGCGACACTCGCGCTTGTCTACGTTCATGCCACCTGCACTGTTTCGACCGCAGAGCCCACGGATTTGCTATCGAAAAGCGCCCGTCGATTCGATGACTGCCCTCTCCTTTTAAACACCTTGTCGACACGGGGAAAACAGTCCGCTTTCGTCGCGAGGGCCCCGATAACTCCAAAGGGGGAGAGCTCTGCGGGGATTGATGTGTTGTTCGAACGCTGCGTTGACAGTCATCCACCCAACCGCCAACGATGGTCGTTCCAAGAGAGACTGCTTTCGCGCCGGCTTCTATTTGTTTGCGAGGACGAGCCTGTCTTCTTCGAGTGCAACACCCTACGCGTCTCTAGCCTTCATCCGCGTGGCATACCATATCTCCCTCAATCCGCCGTCTGCCAATCGAAACCCAGATCGCACCACCGAGACCCTTCCTTGGGCGCCGATTCGACACCTCTTAACCTGACATACACATACTGGACTAGGAAGAAGGTGGTCGATGCTGAGAAAGGGGTATGGAAGTTCGAGACACTCGTGGTGCCAACGCCACAGCCTACACACGCTCCCACTGTGCAGGAGCAACTCGAGCGGCTACAGGGGATCAGGGCTTGGAGAAGACATTGTGGATCATTCCATCGGCTATTACGCCGGGGTGTCGATGGGAGGAGTGAGCCAGAAGAAGAGGAGCACAACAACTGCTGGGCAGAGAAGCTGGCCTTGAATGAGGCTTGGTTCGGTCTTGTTGGAGCGTACCTGTCCTTCGAACAATCGTCAACGGCTTCAAAGTTGGATGCCATGAAGGGCGTCGTGTCCCTCATAACGAAGGCTCACAACGTCGATGGAGATCACGTCCAATGCTTTGAGGGGGTTTGGCTGGGCCTGCTGCCTCTGAATCTGCTTTGGTTTCGGAGCGGGGAGGGCAATGTCTTGCCAAAGGCTGGCAAAAGTTCATTGCTCGAGACGCCCACATGGTCGTGGACCAGTACCAACGCACCCTTCTCTCACGGTCTCGCGGAAATATCACTGGGGTCGACGCCAAGGGAGGAAATACGGAAACAGAACGGGGGACGGGGCCTACAACATGTCCAACCTCCAGTACCGAGCCAGTCAAGAGACCGGATATGGCGCCGCATCCATGTGATTCCACTCATCAAGGAGGTCGCCACTTCTGGACTACCCTCTGAAACACGAGGGCCCGGCCTCCACATATCGCACTTGTGTGACCTCTTTCCCGTCGACAAGATCATCGAGTCAGAATCGGTGGAGATTGTGTATGACGATCCAGAACTTTCATCTGTACCAACCAAGAGGTCACGATACATTTTGCCGTTGGCTCTGATATCTTACCCCACAAAGGGAGCTAGTGAGGTCGGCGCAGTAGATCTCTGGCGGCAGAACCCTAAAGGGGAGGTGCATGGAATCCTCATTGCGACGAATGATGATAACCCCGACGGTGGGTACGATCGCATTGGATATTTCAGGCTTCGTCAACGTGAGCTGGTCGAGGAGGTCATCCGGTCGGTAGCAACTGCCAAGGAAGAGAGGAAGTTCCCCCCTGACTTTGCCGTGCCTAACGCAAGGGGGTATCCTGAACCAAGGCCAACGAAAGAATCGCCCCGGGAGAAAGGTCTTCAAAGGGAAGCCCTGCAGAGCAAGGTCCTGACATTATGGTGACAGAGAGGACCTTGTTCAAAGTATGATAAAGAGGCGCGAGAATGGAAAGAAGCAAATCAATTTTAGCACAGTGTCCCTCTATTCAATACAAAGCCGCATCGACGATTCCCAATACTCTGTCCCGTAATCCTTGCTGCAAAAGAGACCTTTGTCACACCTGGGCCGATCCAACACGCATGGTAGGTGCCCTCAGTTTCTTTTTTGCGAGACGAGCTCTGATACGGAAGACATCGGACTGCTGGTGGGATACACGAGTGGTGGCGGCGACGGAGTCGACGGCTGGCCTTGGTAAGCCTCGATGTCTTTCGTTGGATAAAGAGCTTGTTGAGCGGGCTGCATGTGGGGAGAATGGTTGAAGACCGGGGATGCTGCCGGGGGATAGTACATCTGCAGTCCGGCGACGGGCTGCTGTTGGCCAGAGAACATGGTTTGAGGGTAGACCGGCTGGGTGTGCCCTGTCTGGCCATAGAACGCGGGTTGCATCGCTGCTGGTGTGTTCTGAACCATGACGACGGTCTGTCTCCTCCCCATGCGATTACGCACATTGGTCTCGTAGCAAGCGATGACGAATGTGATGAAGTGCAAGATGCTATCCGAGGTTGTTAGCTTCATCATGCCCAACAGTCCGCTCAACCTGAAACTCACTCCAGAACGGCGCCAATTCCCAGCAGAGCTTGACCCTTCCTCGCGATACCACTCACAGTGTTGACCACGTCGCTTTCCGTCGAAAAGCTGCTGTCTAGATGGTCTCGAGCGTCCAAGATGTCGGAATAGCTGCTGCTGGATGACTCGTCGCCGGAGGCAAGAGATTCCCCCACGCCTAGAAGCGCAAGAGTAACACACATGCCAGTCAAGCCCAGCCAGAGGATGAGATCCAGACCGACATTTGCGCCCGGGTGAATCCCCCGATGCCCTCCCCGCGTCACGATGCAGATGCCCTCGGCCAAATTCCAGGAGAGGGAGAAAAATCCCGCAGGTGCGACAATTAGGAAAGGGATGTACGAGAAGGGACCCAGGTCCATGAGCGATCCGGCCAGTGCGAGGAGGGTGATGGAGAAGATTAGCATGATGGACCGGAGGATGAGCTTGGATGCCCACATTCCCTTCGGGGAGGTGTATTTGGGGGCTGGTTTGTGTGCCTCCATCTTGATGGTGCTGGACCGAAGGAACTGAGGGAAGAGAAAAGCAAAGAAAAATAACGGGAGACAGTGCAGTGTGAGAATACGACTGCGAAGAGGTGAAACCTGAGAGAAGGGGCTCCGGGAAGATTCGAAGAAGGAGATACGGGATGCGGCTCATATTTGAGGACACCCGCGACTCCGACGGCTGTAAAGCTGGCGCCCCCTGAGATGGCGCTTAATATTTGCAGCCGCATGCGCTCTGTTTCTTCTTTTGCTTCAGCATGAGTGCGTCGATACCTAGGCGCCTCGGAATGGTCTGTAACAGCCACGGAATGAGCTGGCAAGCCACGATTTAGGGGGCGCTTGGGGTTGGGGGTGAAACAAGGTGATTAGTAACCCAGGGACAGACTCGGAGCCTTACGGCAACTTAGGTAATCTTCAACGAGGAGGCCTCAGATGCTGACAGGGCATTGCGTTTCAGTGTTGAATTATTTCCGGCGTAAAAAATATATATGTGAACTGTTTGTGGTCCGTGCCATGCGTGACTCTTGCTTTTTACCTGTACCTATTTTAATTGTTTCCTTTAGTAATTCTCGGCGACGGGCTTTGGGGGATGTTGAAATTCCATGTCCATTAGCTAAGAAATAGTGAGATACAGTCCCCACGAAAACCGTCTTTAGTACCAAGCAGCTATGCGATCCCTTAACTCAGTCCGTCAGGCAAGCCGACTTTTATTAATGGCAACATAACAGGTTACGTGTCATTGCTTCGAAGATCCAATTCGTCAGTAATTCTATCGCGGCCAAAGTTGCTTAATCCCCCCCTAAAACACGGCACCTAGCAAAGAACTGAAGAAGTGTTTATTTTGTCGCTAGTGAGTGCCAGTATTTAGGTACGGACTGATCCAAGTCCATATCGCGCCTTCGCTTGTCGAGGGTTGGCAATACGAGCGTTTTACGGACCTACGCCCCGAGAAACCATCCCATAACAAAACCAGAGAAATCGCACCCAGCCTGCGGTTTGTTTTAAATTATGTTCTACCTCGGCCGAGGATGCCGCCATCTGCAAACGAGATGCGGCGACAAAGAGTCAAAGGTGAATGATGTTTGCTGGTGGCTAGGGGCACCTTGGGCTGTGGCGCAATCTTTGCTATCAGTCTAGTGTCAAACCTAGAACGCGGAGTTGAATTGAGTGACATTGTGTCGGTCAAAGGGCATGATGTTGCGATGCTGCGCCTGGCATCTGATCGATAATTTGAGTCACGTCACATGTGTCGTGCTTGCCGCAGCAATCAGGTATCAAGTGCGAACTCCACGGGATGCACAAAGGGACTTCACCCACCCGAGCCCACAAAAGATGCGATGCCGGATCTGTCTGCCTCAGTGCATCCGTATTATGCCTGCAGCACTCCAGTATAAAGCATCCTATCCCCCAGGCTCGTTCCAACCGTTTTGGAGTTCTGGACACAGAGTTCGGGCATCAGCATTGAACGCCAGCCAATCACAGCTTAGCTTCTGGAGCGACTACATTACGGTCCCAGGCAGCTGCTACACAGCCTCGCAACCTAAAAGTTAAGGGTTGGAGACTGGGAGGGGCTTTAACACCTCGCCATCTTTTTACCGCCCCGCAGCGACGGCCGAGATAAGATTCTGGTAGCGAATCAGCCAATCCGACAGCCCAACGCCCAGCTGCGAAATTATTCCCACTCGAGCCGCCACACTGATACCTAACGCCAGGCACAGCCACGTTCCACGATCCCCGCTGCCCCCGCTCTCCAAAACTCATCGAGATTGTCTCCAGGCAGGCTCGCTGCCCCGCGATACACCATCGCACACCCAGCGCCAACCCCACCAAAAGGCCATCAGGCTCCGTCTGCCGAGGAGAGCGACATCAACTATTCATCTTTCCAGCTTCCCACCGCACGCATCAATCGGCAGCGACGTCGTTAGCAACTGTCATTCGGGCCGGTCCAGTTCGCACGCGGCAGCATGAGTGAGCCCAAAACATCGTCGGAGCAGGAGAAGTGGGTTGCCGCAGCGCTCCCGTCGCCGGTCTTTGACGAGGATGCCTGGCGCAAGTTGATCCCCGGCGGCTATGTCCCGGGAAGCAAGGAGTATCGCATTTACGAAAAACTCATTCCGGTGCTCAAGGCGCGCGGGCCGTCGGACCGGCCGCGCATCGTGGTCGTGACCGACATTGAGCAGGACTACGACGACCTGCTCGCTATCATCTTTCTGAGCGAGATGCATCGCCTGGGCGCCGTCGAGCTCGCGGGCTTCATCGCGAACCACGGCGCTTCCCTAGAGCGTGCCAAATTTTTACGCACCGTCGTGCATTTGCTTGGTCTCGCCCACATTCCAGTTGCCCAGGGCACAAATGGTTATGGCGACCCTGCTGAGCTTGCCGAGGAAAACAAACACTGGGAGATCGGGTCGTACTACGAACTCAAGAACATCACTTTTGCGGAGAAGGAGTGGAACAGGGACCCCTTCCTACCTGGATGCGAACTTCTCGAGAAGCTGGCACTTGAGGTAGACACCAAGGGGAAGGAGCCACTCACAGTGCTGCTTATCTCCTCCCTTCAAGATATTTCCGAGTACTTCGATTCCAAGCTCGGTCCCAGAAAGGCCCCCGAACCGCCCCCCGAATCGGTCCCCGAACAGGCTTCCATAGACGCCGCAAAGGATTCCAAGGATGGTGGAAGCGATTCTAAGGACAGTGCAAAGAGGCCCGAAGCCGTCATCGAACCCATTCCAACTAGAGCAGATGCCAAAAGAGAAGAAGAAGGTGCTAAATTCTTGAAGAAGCATTTCAAAAAGTTTGTTTCGCAAGGCGGCTACACGGTGACCAGCACTCCCGACGGCCCTGATCCCTGGAAAATAGAGCCCCTCGCAAACATGGCCAACAACGCTTGGAATTTCGAGGGTGCCAAGAACTACACGCAATGCCTCGCAAAGTACGGCCTACCCTCCGACACGTGGTCTCGCGAGGTGGCCAAGGTAGCCATACTCGACGGCAGCGCCATCACGAAGCTGGCTGGCCTCGGTCCGATCGGCGCTCACTTAAGATGGCTCTACCGCCGGCAAGAGTTCAAGTTCTATTGGGACCCTTACAACGCGCCGTTTATGCAGCGGCTCAACCCCGAGTGGTATCTCCAGACTCGTCTCGTGCTGACCCCCGGGTCGGATGAATATGTCAGGCTCCAGGAGCCGACACCCGGCTTTGAAGAGGTACTACCTCTGGCCAAGGTGATTGCATACGACGGCTGCGCCGCTATGGGCGCCGTAGGCGACGACGTCATGCGAGCGCTGGGAATCATGAGTGCGGAATTGCCGCGATACAACACGGAGTCACCTCATCGAGTCTTTGGTACCAAGGTGGGCGATCTCGGCGGCATTGACGGCCACAGCCTGAGTAGAATTTTCGAAGTATTCCTCATCGGCGCCCTAAAGGCCACCCAAGACGAAGCGGAATGGCTCATTCATTCATCCTCAGTCAAGCACGCACATGAAACGTACGCAGTTGGCTTAGACGTCTTCGAGTTCCAGAAGCCGTTCTTGAAGGAGTCCAAAAGGCTCGCAGAGGTGGTCAGGTTCGGCAAAGACCCCAAGGAGGTCGAGAAGAGCAAGGAAGCTCTCAAGAAACTCAAATCCGAGCAACTGGACGGCCCGGGAGAGCTCTCGAAATACCCCAAAGTCCCCGCGCCGGGAGAAATCCCGTACGAGCTGCTGTATCAGGCGGCTGATCCGGATCGGAGGAAATCCGCCACACAGAATGGAGGCGGATAATTGCTGTCTTGAGACGCCGTCGGGTTTTGACGCGCCAGTGGGTGGCACGACAAGCATTATAGGCGTTATGGCGTCAAGAGGTTGGCAAAAAACAGAGAGGAGATAAGGCCATCGATCACAGTCAGTGGTCCAGCAGCGCGCCATGGGATGGAGTGTCCGACGATAGATTTGCATTGCTTTTTGTGTTATGAATGGTTCCAGCTAGTATTCACATCTAGTCTTTTTGCGGTTCTCTGTGGTTATGACGGCGGCTCTATGTACTTTTCTCGTCTCCCGATGATAAGTGGGTAGTTTTGGACCTTTCCCTTTTTTTCCGTGGCGTATATACGTAGTCTCGAGCCTCTTCAAAGTGGTTGTAATGTAAGAACTTTGGCGTGAACAAACATCGTTCTTTCCCCTAGTGCCTGCTGGCTACTATTGACTATCCGGACATCATCTGAGTTTCCCTCCCTCCTAACCCCACTCCCATCGTCCAGATCTGGATACCCCACGAAGTGCCTGAAATGAATCATCACTACTAACCAAAGGCCAGGCGTATTTCTCAGCCTCCCGCATCCCGTAATGGAGAGTCTTGGTCCTGGAATGCAATTATCTCGGTGTTACTCTCTCTCGCGGTATTAATGCAGCTATATCGGTGTTACGTAACTTGGAGCAGATAATTCCAAGAAGACAAGTAGTGCTCTGTCAAGTGCAATGCAATATTTGCGGGATATATGCCCCCAGCTCGCCATGGCTGCGCGGTGGTGGCTTGACAGGCACGAACGTTTATTCCCAACATTCATCGGAGATAGGATTGTAGGAGACGTCAGAGCAAGCCAAAGCCAAAAAGAACAGGCACAAGGCATGCAAAGCATGCAAAGCGGACAAGTTGAAACGCCGCAACCCTTATCCTATCTTCAAACACTTAAGATAATACACCCCCCTCATGCTGCCACCGTCCTCGCTCTTTAAGGCATGGCAGTCAGTACTGCCCAGCAATGCTCGGCGGCAATTTTCAACGTCGCCCTCACCAGCCAGAACGTGGTCTTTGCAGATCCACCGAACCCCCTGAACGAAGCAGCCGTCGTTCAGTACACGCTTACTTCCTTCCAAGGCACCCTTGAGCATCCCTTTTTCAGGCGACTTCAGCCCTACCCTTTCGCCACTAGAATTCCGCGGAGAAGACAGTCTCGCCGCCGGAGAGGGCGGACGACTTCTTATCCCTGCTGCAACCGGCGGCAGCGTACACCAAGCCTGTGTTTGTGGCGACGGGCGCACAGGACTCGTTGTAGTTCAACATCTCGATGCAGGGGTGTGAAGCAAAGCCAGTGGAGAAGTCCGGAGTACGTGGGTTTCTTTCCGGGGCTGGAAGATGCGGATTCTGGATTTGTTGCCCCGGATCGGACGGAGCATGATGTCCTTTTGCATTGGTATGTGCTGCGGGTGTATGGAGTTGTTCATAGGTGGCTTCCATTTTGAATGTGAAGATTTGAGGGGTGTTTGCTGAGGAGGGGGTTTGGTTGGTGCCCTGATGCCATGACGTAAGGGAAAGAAGGAATGGGTAGCAAGGGCGGTTGTTTGACTACAGCAGCTACCAGCAGAGCGGGAATGTGGACGGGAGGCACTTGTGCGCTCTTTCTGTAAAGTTTCTGGTTCTGCCTAATGACTGTGGGACGTGGTAAAAGCGTATTTGGCCAGTTAGGGCATAACGAGAGGGATGTTTGCACATACAGCAAAGAACATAGCTTTAGCCGCATGGAAGATTGATGGCTGAACAAAGTCGTGTGGAGAAGAGGTCTGGCCCGATGTAGGTAGGCAAATAGCATGCGGAAAGAAGGGAAGGAGCAGGCTAGTAGAAACAGAGAGACCTTCCCGCGTACGCCAACTCATCTTGCATGTGCCCTCGGACACCACCACACCGCTGAGTTTCAACCAAGGTACTTGGCCAACGGAGAGCCCGCCTGTTCCATTGTTCCTGTTACAACAACCGTGACAGCGCAACACCAAGAGAAACAACGGTCCTATCACGCCCGATGGCAACAGCCGGAACCCCTAGCGGACGGCTTGAGGGCCTCCCAGCCGAACCCACGGCGCAAATCTTTGGGTATCTCCAGCCAAGAGGACGCCTGATGGCCCCCAAGCAGCTATGGGAATCAGAAGTTGGACAACCCAACCATGCTCGCAGCAACCACGCCAAGTCGCGAACCACGTTTGCAAAGCTCTGCCTGGTCTCCAAACCCTTTCACTCTGTCGCCGTCTTGGCCTTGATGCCCAATGTACAGAGCCCGTTCATCCTGCATGGAGCATCGCCGCAAACTGATGAATTATAAGACTTGATGTCGCCACAGCCAGTGCTTGATTTCGATGAGTTCGCCTTCCGGAATTGGATGGCGGCACTGGACCATCGAGTCGCATTTCCCGGCTGGCCTTACACCCGCACCGAGCTGGCCGCGTGTCGCAGGCCTAACACACCCTCCGAGTCGGCGCCGTGCCGACGCTTTCTTCGGAACCTCGAAAATATCACCATCGTGCCCCCGGATCAGATATCCAGTGACGACGAGGGCTTGGAGGCCCCTTTCGAGGAGCTGATATTCTCAATCTTCGCCCGGGATATCAAAGAACTGCATCTCATTCGCCAGTTCTACCCAGAGTGCGGCATGACAGCTCTGGTCGAAGCATTCCCGAATATCGTTCGCCTCGAAGCCGAGTACATCGATCCCTTTCACTTGGCCATGGAGAATTGGAATCATGCCAACCTGAATCCAACCGACCTCTCATCGGCGCTGTCTCTGGTATCAGCCACCTTGGTACATCTGACTCTAACCAGCGGGCTCAACAACTGGTCCGGGACACTGACATCCAGCGTCCCCGCTCTCTTAATTAGCCTCAATAGCCTTGTTTCCCTGAGACATGTTAACACAGAATCGGTTTGGCTGTTTGGAAGAAGCCATGAATTGTCTGACTAGAGACTGGCATATTACGTGGCCCTCCCTCCCTCCCTTGTCATCCTACACCTCATCGATTTTTGGGGCGCCAGAAAGCGGTCAATCCACGAAACCGAGACGTCGCTATACTACCCCAGCTTTCAGCCACGAAATCCGACTCCCATTGAGTTCTACAAACACCAACCTTCCCTGTTCCACTAGCAGAGCCTGCCAGATTGCGGGAAATCATCCTCAGCACCAACTGGGGCCTATTGAGTGCCGGGTCAGGGCCTGGAATCCAATCTGCAATGTCTCGGTTTGCTCCTCTGTTTGGTGGAAGTGGTGTGAAGTTCACCGCCCGTGAGATGGAAGAGGTTGAAGACGTGCATCTTCGATACGACTGGGTAAGTAACATGCTAGGCCTATATCGAACCATGGCTGGAGATTGAGGTACTAACATGGAATTAGGCTTCGAAGAGAGTGCCTCCCATGGTCATGGACTTTCAGGGCAGCCACCCCCCCGTGCAGCGGAGAAGGACTCGGCGGAGGTATGAGGCACTGGCGCTGTCGAATCTCTCTTTTTGGTCACCACTTTGTTGGATCTACAATGCAACAATCTCCGAAGCCACCATGAAGCTGAGGTATCGGAGTTAGGCGTTAAACACACTCGGACTCGCACTCGGATTCGGCACGGGCCAATGTCATTGCGTCAGGATGTTCTCGAGGGTGAGATTAGGTCATCCAACATCCAACGTGATGCTAGCCAATGTTAGACAATGATGTTCTCGCGCGTGACTTGTATGTTATAAATCCATCTTAGAAATCAGGCGGCCGCAGATGGATCATGTCGATATTACCTATTATGCGCCGATGGGGCGGGAAGCCCCGCTTCAGGATCGGGATGGTGCAGTTTCAGTAAGCCGGGAGGTGCGGGATGTGCGGAATCCTGGCAATACAACTGTGCGAAGTGATCGGATAAATGATGACAGCAGATGCAAGGGTGGAAATATTGGCTGTTTGGGCTGTTGGTGGGCGGGAGCGGCGGACAGGAGTGCGGAAACGGGTGGTTGGCGGGGAGGTGTGGGTTGTTGGTTGTTCACCATGGTAGAAGCAGCACCGAAGTACATGCCCGATGGGTTTGAGTACGATGATGATATAAACCCATCACAATATTCACCACAATCCCGCGGTCGTCCTATCCCCTGGCAGAGATATCCAACCCACACCGAGTCGTCGCTCAGCATCTCAGAAATGCGGGCCGCCTCAGCCCTCATCGCCCTTGGGCTTGCGGCCCTGCCAGCACTGGCACGCGATCTCTTCCCCATCCCGCCCGGAGCAACCGCCCGTGTGAGCATCATTGACTCAACCCTCCAAATCAGCAACATCCCCGACACGGCCTTCTTAACCCCCAAGCTCAAAGGCTTGGATATAATGCCCCCCGCTCCAGCATGGTGTTTCCTGATCGAAAGCTCCACCGGCCAAAAGGCCGTCTTCGACCTCTCCGTATCGCCTGATCCGTTCAACTCGTATACCCCAGCCATAGTGCAGCAGCTCAAGGATTTCGGCTGGGACATCCAAATTAAGAAGCACGTGGCTGAGGTGCTTGAGGATGGCGGGGTGAACTTGACTGAGATCAGCAGTATTATCTGGAGTCATTGGCATTTTGATCATATCGGTGATGTGTCCACCTTCCCTACGACCACTGAGATAGTTGTCGGGCCGGGGTTCAAGAAGGCCTTTCTCCCCGCGTATCCCACCAACCCGGAATCGCCCCTTCACGAACGCTACTTCGCGTAAGTGCCCCCCCCACCCCCTCCTACCCATCCCACCCCAGAAACTCAAAAACCCACTTACACCCACCTAGAAACCGCACCCTCCGCGAGATCTCCTTCACCCCCTCTTCTCCCAAGCCCCCGTTAAAAGCCGGCTCCTTCCCCGCCTTCGACTTCTTCGGCGACGGCTCCTTCTACCTCCTCGACACCCCCGGCCACGCAGTCGGCCACCTCGGCGGCCTCGCGCGCACAAGCACCAACCCCGACACCTTCATCTTTATGGGCGGCGACCTCTGCCACCACGCAGGAATGCTCCGGCCATCACCAGATCTCCCTCTCCCCCGGGAAGTCCACCTCCACCAGGAGTCAGAGTCAGAGTACAATAACCTGCGCGCACAGCGGAGTAAGTGTCCTGGCGCGGCGTTTGAGCAGCTCAACCTCAAGAGGGGGAGGAAAAAGGATCAGCCGTTCTTTGATCCGGTGGTGACGATTGATTTGCCTGTGGCGCTGGAGACGATCAAGAAGGCGCAGAAGGCGGATGCGGATGAGGATGTGTTGTTTGTTTTTGCGCATGATCCGGATATTGCGGGGGTGGTGGATTTCTTTCCGGAGACGGCGAATAAGTGGAAGAAGAAGGGGTGGGCGGAGAGAGTAAGGTGGAAGTTCCTTAGTGATTTGGTGCCGGCTTTGGAGGCGGTGGGGGCGGATGGGGGGAAGGTTTGTAAGGTGGTGAAGTAGGGTGTTGGTTGGCTGTTATTGCTGGTCATACAGGCGGAGTAGCGGAGAGGTTTGTGGCGAGGGGACGTGGATGGAAACAGAGCTGATCAGTGCGGAATGATTCCTCTCCAATGGGCCAAAACTGGAAATGAGGAGGAAAAAGAGCTCAGACGCCAGCGTGTACACCCTCTGCGCCAATCCCCTGTGCCTTCGCAGGATGCCTCCCCTATGTTGCCCCCCTCCCGGGAAACTCTCGACTCTATTCGTGGCCGAAACGTCAACCTCTTGTCGTGCATCAATTCCTTTCCACCAGCCTAGGTTTCAGGTTACCCCCAGACTTGGGCGAAACTCGCCTGCGTACAGGTCCCGCCAAACCACCACCGCTGTCCGAGGTGACGGCAGCGCTACTAACTGACCTCCGATCTCCAGACGACTCTGACTCTGACTCTGACTCTGATTCTGACTCAGTCTCGGAGTCTGTTATGTTCGCTTCAGTCATACTAACGCCATGGCTGTCAGCGCCCTCAACCCCCCCAGTTTCCTGACCCGGGCTTTCTGAAGCGTCCATGTCTACAGGACTGACAATGGCGCCTAAAGTAGAAACAGACATCCGGCCGTGGGAGCTTTCGCTCGACAAGCCATCATCGTCGCTCTCGTAAATGTTGAAGTCGGTCACCATTCTTGGGGACCATGCTTGGTAGGTATCGCCGGACCGATTGCTCCGGGCCAGCCCTACGAGGTACGACATAGTTGTTCGACGTCCATAGAGCTCAGCTACTCGGATGAGCGACATGCTTAGTATGATCCTGATTCCAGGGTGCGGTGTGTCGTTAATGAGGGGCACCGCAAGCAGCTGCGCGTCAAGCGGTAATGTTAAGTCTCGAGACCGAATGCACTCCGCTTCGCAGAGAACCTTGACACAGTCGATCCAGCCATTTGCAACAGCAATCAAAAGAGGGGTGACAATCGATGTGGACACGGAGTCTGGTTGGTGGAATGTCGCGACGTGATCCGCGGGCTCGCCACGGGCCAGCAGAAGTTGGATAGTTGCGGCGTCCCCCGACATGGCGGCAAGGTGGATTTTCGAAATTTGAGAAGAGCCCAACCCCTGGGGGACTTGGTCAACTGTTTCTGCGCCGGCTTGTAGGAGTAACTCGACAATCGATGCGTGGCCACCACGGCATGCAGCTTCAAGGGCAGAAATACCATCTGCATCCCTGTTGTAGATGTCTGCGAGATGGCGCAAGAGGAGCTTGACAATTTCGTGCTCGCCACTTGCACTGGCATGCCAAAGAGGGGTACGCTCGCGGCGGTCTCGGGGATCGATGCTGCTGGTAGGTGCTCGCCTCAAAATCGCCTCTACCGCGAGAATGTTTCCCATTGCTGCAGCTCGGTGGAGAGGAGTTTCCCGAAGGCTATTGCGCCACTCATTGGTCCACTCACGAACGGTATCCGGCCCCTCGGCGTTCATGAATCGGTCAAGGATATCTTCGATGCCTTCTGACTTGACGTACGAAGCTATCAGATGGACAAACGGCTCCCTTGCCTCGAACATGTCTATTGCTTCCCCCCACCTATCAGGGCAGAATGTGAAGAGACGCTGAAGAAAGTCAACGTTACCCGCCAGCACGGCCAAGTGCGCGGCGGACAAACGAAGAGCAGTCTCACTGAACATGTCCACGTTGTGCGACATTAAAATGGGGAGGACTTCGACGTGGCCGAACACAGCAGCCCAGTGTATCGGTCTGAAGCTGCGGAAGAAACCGTGCCAGGCAGGAGGCGTTTGGTCTTCCTTGGGAGTTTCCTTCAGACAGGTTTGAATCTCGACCATAGCGCCACTGAGTGGGCTAGAAAGAAGCTCGGATGCAGCGTTGAGATTGTTAGTTTTGCAAGCCCTAGCAAGCAAGAGTGAGTAATAGAGTCGAATTGCCGAAACGTCGTCTGCCTCAGTCGCTATTCCGAGTTGCGTCTTCTCCAGGCTGATCTCCATCTTCTTCGCTGGATCTACGACCTCTGAGAACTGCTGTCTGTGATGAGTCCGTTGTGACGTCTTGGTTCTCATGTGCGAAACGCGGATCCTGGCATGTTGGAGGAGAGTCGCGAGGCCTATGCCCACTTCAAAGTCGTCCTTGACGACCAATGGCTCCAAAAAGGGACCCAGAGCTTTTTGAGCAGAGGGTTTGTCCCAATGAGTCTTGGTCTCCTCCTCACCACCACCAAGGCTACTCGTGTCGAGTTCTTGGATCGGCGCAAAGTGACTTTTCTGTCGAGAAAGATATGGGTGGTTTTCCGGCGCTTCGAATGTGCTGATGTAGGACATGTCGGGAAGCTCGCTGATGTATGACAAGCTCAAGAAAATATTGGTTCGGCTGTATGTTCGGACCGTTTCCACTTGGGCCGACAGGTTGAAGAACGAATGCCGATCCTGTCGAAACTGGGACCCCCTTTTCGTGAAAGGACTGCTGTCAAATTGCGTGGCCGCTTGTTCGAGTGTGTTTTCGCCGATTACTCGCTGCTGCGCGCACCAGAGCTGCTGCGGACCCTGGCGCCCTGGAACTAGCCCCACAAATATGTCAACATCCAAGTCATCTCTAGAAGGCGAGAGGTATCGAAAAGCCCCTAGAACGCTGTTCTCTAGCGCAGCCGTTGGCCTGAATGCTAACGATGCTGTGATGAGCTGGGGCGGAAAGACATCAATAATCTTCGCTAGGTTTCGTGCCTCAGAGTATAACGTTGAGAGGGGTTTGCCGCCATCTCTTTTGTACATGCTCAATGGTGTTCTGAAAGACTGGGGGTCTAGAACAATGTCGGGGAGCGAATAACTAGGTGGCTGTTTGACGTAAATATATCGCCAGCCATCTGTTTCCTGAGTTTCTGCGAGCCTGCGAGCAGGAACGTAGGCCATCATCTCCGGGGAGATTCGGGCATATTGATCTCCGCCCAGCGATGCTAAGTGGACGGCCGCACTGTAGTAGTCATCGTCTCGTCGAACGGGAGTGCACGAGAGAATGGCCAGATAGTCGTCGCCCGAAGAGCCATCCTCATATTTTGGTATCAAGCCATCCGCAGACCGGGCGGAAATCACGAAAACAAGAATATGAAGGCCCGCATTGGTCATCGTAAACGGAGCACTGACCCGTGAAGTGTCTCGCGGGAGTCGCTTCGCGTCAATGTCCCCAAAGTATGATGGCTCCGGTGCCAGCAAGCCAGAGAGCTGAAACCGCAGTGGGTCATTGAGTGGGCACTGCCAGACAAAAATGGATTGGTCGTCGGTAGCTGTAGCATCGAGTCAGCCGATCGCGCATTGATACGACCCGAACCCAGGCCCACGATGGAAGTACGACTCACACTTGAGGATTTCTTCTTGCAGGCGGATGAAAGCGCGATTTCCTTCGCCGTACAGCAAGGGCATGTTCACGCCAAAGATTCCCATGAGGCAGTAGGCTTTGTCTTCTACCCGTGTAGTCTGTCGGCGGGCGGCCCATCGGATGCGGTTTGCGACGCTCAGGTCCTCTAGATCAAGCTTTCCTTCGAGGACTGCGATATCTATGCCCGTGATCTCGCTGAGGAAAGCCGGGAAGCTCTCTTCGCGTATTGCATCCGGACGGTGATCGAGTTTCGTGCCAAGCAAACGCCAATTGCTGGAGTAGAATTCGACATTGTGGGGTGCGATGAGCTCCTGGAGCGTCCACCCACGAGTGAACCACCTGCTCTGGCGCAGGCTTTGGATAATTGGGCGGCCCTCCCGGCTGTCCCGCTGGTGACTAAACTCGCGGACGAAGGCGCGGTGGTCGTATTCAGATGCCCACTCAACGTCGTCCAGGAAGGCATAGCAGACAGCGGCGTTGCGGTACCATCGAAACATGCTGTTGATTGCCTCGGACAGCTCGGCGCTCGACGTCTTGTTGATGCAGCATGTGTCGATCCAGATGTACGAAAAACCCTGCGACTTTGCCAGGCGTGCTGAGTCCTTGATCTTGGCGAAGCCGCGCTTCTTGGCGATGGGATGGGCAAAGGGGCCGTTTGGCTGGCGGATGCGACTCGCCAGTAGCTCCTGCAGCTCCTGGAAGCTGACCTCGTCCTCGTCGCTGCCCCATGTGTGCGACAGAATGGCGTAATCTGGGAGATCGCTGTCATTCTTGCTGACCAGTCGAAGATTGGACGTGTCAATTAGCCTCATCGCGGCCGAGGTCGACGCGTGTTCCTTGGGTGGTTCAGATGGTCGAGAGGGGCCCGGGCAATTGGTGTTTTTTGGCCATAGCGCCAACACGACGAACGACCGGTTGTTCAGCCCCACGTGATCGGCAGCGACACACCGCATGAAGCTTGCGTAAAAAGATCCGAGTTACAACTCGAACTTCATTCCCGGTTTTCCGGAATTTCATTTTCAGAAGTAAATGTCCCGACTTAGCTGCGAGTCTATTCCGGAAGACAAGTATCAAAGAGCATAGCTCCTGCCTCCTGGAAGGATGAGATGAGGGTTAGGGTAAGGCCGGTTTGTGCCTCAGGCGTCTGCACACCCAACTGCCCAGGCCTCGTGGTGTGTGGACCGTATATACTGGCGAAAGACGGAAATGGTTATTAGCTAGTGGGATCATCTGCATCAGCTGAAAGTGGGTGCCGCATCGCGGACCAGGGCTGTTGGGCGAATCCTGTCGCTTCTGCAACGCCCAGTGGATCCCTTTCACTAACAGCAGCTGGTCGAGATAACAGAGCGAAGTGGTGCGGGCCCACTTCCGACTATTGTAAAAGTTTCTATTGGCCAAGATTCATTTCCGTCTTTCGCCAGTATATACCGCAACACCTCAGCCGCAGGGCCCACCAAGCCAAGTCCGAAGTCCGGGTTGTCCTACGGCAGGAACCGCAATAGACTCCTTCGTTGCATTCCATCGTAATTTATAACACGTCAATAACCCATTGAGGAACGGTTCAAATTGTGGGCCAACAACGGATCGTATTCAGAAAATGAGCCAGTCAAATTGTGAACCGTCCAGGAAAGTAAAAATTTTACCAGGTACCAAGGGTCTCCTGCCTTGCAATAACCTCAGGCGTGGAAGTTACGATGGATTTCAGACCCACTCCCAGGAGCACCGCCGAGTCGGAAGACATAAACAAAGACGCGGTTCAAAGCCTGTGTCTCGACGGAATCCAGGCCCGAGCCGGACGAGCCAATACTTGCGACAATCGTGCTATCATGGAAGTATTGTTGTCGATGCGCCCGGCGCTTCAACCGTCCCATAAAAGCGTCCGACCCGGCCCCTCAGAGGCAGATAAAGAGCTTCGTTGATCTATCAACCCAAGTAATCAGCTAACGTCGGAGTCTTCGGCCGCGTCATCCAGTTTGGGACGGGGCGGTGGCACTCGAGAATACATGACATGTCTCAGGTGCGTCCACCGGGAGCTGATGTAAAATGTCGATCGTCCATTTTGCCGTTTCAGCGCGATTGTGACGGCGCAGTTGAAGAAATAATGGGTGGCCCGTTCCTGAAGATTCTCTTGCATGGATGCCAATGTTGCCTGTTCTTGCAGCGTCATTAAGATCCTCGTTTTCGAGTCGAGCTTCCCGTGTAATATCTGCTGGGCGGTCAGCGACCGATCGCGATCGTGAACTAGGCCCAGCGGATGAATTCCCGCGCCTTCCGCGCCGAGCACCATGGCGAACAACTCCCCGTCGTCAGTGAAACAGACGTAATAAGCGTACTTGTCGACAAGTATGAGACGACATCGCAACCCACAGCCTCCCCATTGGCAGCACTGTTTCGCCCTCCACTGGTTGCAGTGGCGGAGATCTCTCACGGATATTGGTATCTCGGACCTGTCGAACCAGAAGTTTCGCTTGCCCAGTTCTAGGTTCTTGTTGGCGTGTTGCCTGAGACAGATACGAGCCATTGAAAAAATTTCCACCAAACCGGGCTCCAGAAAGTAATAGCCATTGTCGCGCCAGCCGAGACTTACGCGATGGAAGACGATGGTCGAAGTCGGGTTAACAGGATACAGGCGCATGCATATGGCTCTCCCGCGAAGTTGGCACCCAATGTATGCGAGCCATAGGTCTCCCAGGACACTGCCGCACCTGAGCAGAGGCAATGAAATTGACAAGCCACGAGCTGTCATTTTCGGCGGATCGTGTTGATCTGGACTGGTCCGGTCCTCCAGGCCGTGGTACGTGAAATCCCCAGGCGACCTGCCGGGCTCTGGTTGGAACTGGTCTGGATTTTCTGCGAGAGGGTTACACTCCCGTGCCTCGATCCTTGACGCGTTGGTTTCATGTCTGTCGGGGATGCCAAGCCTGTAATGTGAGGTGGTACTGCGCAGGTCCCAAGCAAGGATAGAATAGTCTTCGGTGCATCGCATTATCTCCTCTTGGAGGCGAAAAAACGCTTTGTTGCCCTCACCTGTATACCTGTGGATCAGCGGCCTGTTTTCGATGGGTGGTATGTTTTTTAGGTAGGGAGCAGGGTCATATACCGTAGATCAGGGGCATGTTGACGTCGAAAATGCCAAACAAGCTGTAAGCTCTGTCTTCCACTCTTGTGGTAGATCGTGCAGACGCCCATGCCATCCGCTCAGCGACGCTGTACGTGTGGGGACTCCGCTCGCCTTCAAGAACCGCGCTGTCAATGCCCGTAATAGAGGCGATCTGGGCTCGAAGGCTAGACTTTGTGCCAATCTCGGACCAGTCGGCGTCGTAGAACTCGACGACATCGGGGGCTATAAGTTCCTGCAGTGTCCAGCCCCGGGCGAACCACCGACTATTTTTGATGTGTGCCAACCTGTCCAGCTCAGAAGCCGCTCCCGTGACGTCGAAAACACTCCATCTTCTCGGCATGTCAGCCAGATAAGCGTAACAGACACGCGCCTCCCGATACCACTGTGCGAGTAGAGTCAGACTGGGACTGGGGCAGCAGAGCTAGATACCTGCAGGGATACACACCCCATACATGGAATTAATCGCCTCCGATAACTCCACGCTATTCGTTTTGTCGATACTGGAGCAGGCTTTGTCAGAAAACCACCATTTTCTCGAAGTTTACCTAAGGTAGGTATAAGTAAGGTAGTCAATAGATGCAAATCACCAGCATGTGTCAATCCAGACAAATCCAAACCCATCCTTCGTTGCCTGCTTGCAGCAACCGAGCAGCTTCGAAAAGCCCGGTTTGGACTTGTAGCTTTGGTCTGGTTGTTGTAGGTCCTGCAAAGTCACCTCGCCGTCGCCCCATGTATGCGATAGAATCGCGTAAGGTGGTCTTTTGCCAGGAAAATCCACTACCCGCGGTGGGTCAAGTTCGGCGTTGAGAAGACGCATCTTGCTGGTCTTGGTGTTTTCTTGAATTGAACGAGGTAGGTGGGAGGACTAAGTTTTGACGATTGGGCGAAGATTAAGGCAGCTTTGCCGGCAATATGCACGTGATTTGATATCAACTTGATGACATCAAGAGTATATCTACGGCGGCCAATTGGTGGCTGATTCAGCCGCTAAGCGCCACCTCGCAGCCAAAAAGGGGCCGTGCCCTCAGCGACCGGAAATATCCCAAGGATGTCTACGTCTGCGTAGGGTTAGGGTTATATATACGATTTTTTAGCCCCTAAGCCCCTAAACATAAGTAATTACGCGTAATTACGCGTAATCTACGCAGTAAACAGCGTTTTCAGGCCTAAACTGTATTATAATAACAGTTTAATTACTAAATCTATTTACAGAAGGCTTATTACCGCTAGCGCCGTGCCGTTATTACACCAGCCAGCTACCCTTCTTATCACTAGTGCTGGCTTCCCTTATCTTCCTGTTAGCGTGGAGCTGTTTATAATATAAATCCAGAAAACAGTTAAATTACCGTTATTTAACTGTAATAAAAAATATCACTAATTCCTCACTTAACTATTATAAGCTAGTAACTTACTAAATCTCTCAGATAACTTCTAACTGTAAAGAATACCACTAAACTTCAGCTTAACAGCTAGCACGCTACTAGCTCCCCTACTAATTATTTAAAGCCGTAATTAAAGGGCTACTTTATAAGTTAGTAATCTACTTACATTAAAGGTTATTCACAGTCTTAACAGCCTAGCTTATATAATGTTTTAGCAGCCCTGTAATCTCCAGCTCTAGGCTTAACTAGCTAGAATAACTTAACTGGCTTTCTAATAGTAATACCAGTATTAACACCAGAGCTAGAGCTAGTATTATCACTAATATTAGAGCTAATACCAGTACTAATGTTAATAATAGTTATAATTAAAAAGCGTTTTTAATAAAAAGGTTATATAAAGAAGACTGGTAGGTTCTAGTTAACTGTTTTACCACTGTATAAACCTTAGCTGTTAGGGTTATTAAAAGCTTTAATATCTTCACCTTACTTTAGGCTTCGGCTGTTTTTAAGTAGTTAGTAAGGACTAGTAAAGCTTATATCAGAACGGCTAACTAGCTTAACTACTTACCTTTTTTTATTATTACCATTACATAATACGTATATAGCCGGTAATCTTTATATTAGAATACCAGATAGTTTTATATAACAGATTCTGGAAATTAGCACATTAACGGCATTAAGTCTTTTAAAATCACCTTTTAAAGGTAAAATAATAAACTTATAAAACTGGCTGTTATAAGGTTGTTTATTTACTTTAAATTAAAGTTAAACTTATCTACTTATTAATTTAACTCCAGCCAGATTAACGTTAATAATAAGTCTAAAGGTAGCGTTTAGCTTTAATATATCTTAAACCCCCCTATCTACACTAGATAGCTAGTTATAATCTATATAAACTTCTAAGATAGTAAATTCAGGTAACAGCTAACCATTTACTCTTAATTTTACTAACTAATATAGTAAATCTACACCTTACTTACCCCCTTTAACTTTACTATCTTCGCTTTAAAGCTTTAGCTAACGTAGGTCTTTTTATTTAACTAAATACTAACGTACGTAAACGCCTTAATAACCTAATCTTACTAATTATTATATATTAACGTAAAAGTAAAGCCAGCCTTAATACTCTTTAACAGCTAAATATTATACTATTACACTTAGCTTTTAAAATAGGGAAACGGCTTATTAATAAAGTCTTACTAATATAAGAAGTAAAAGGTTACTACATTAAGAATATAAATAAGTAAATCTTAGCTTTAAAAGGTGCTAGTAGTTTTTAAACAGCTGTATTAATTCTACTTTCTAGCCTATATAATAGTAATAAGCAGTATATATTAAATAAGCCCTTTACTAATAAATTTAAATGTAAAAAGGTCTAAGATCTTAAGGCTTTAGTAGTCACTACCACGGGTAAGTATATAATAGCTAAGAAATATATTAATTAAAGTCTAAAAGTGGTATTTAGTTAACTAGCTAATATAGCCTTATAACTCCCTAGTAACCTATTTAAAGTTATCCTTTAAATAACTATTAAAAACAATATCTTAACCCTTATCAGTATAGTTAACTTTCTACTGCTCCGTATTATAGCGTTAAAGAGATTTAATATACTCTTAAATATTATCCTTTCAGGGTAAAGGGTAGGTATTTATATTAAGGGCTTATTACAATTAGTAAAGGTTAGTAATAACAGTAACGTAAGTTTAAACTAATTACTAAATAAGCTAAATCTCTAAGAGTAGCATATCACCGTCGGCCTTCCAGCTCTGTAACTGTAACGGCCGATTTATAACCTCCTTAATAAGAAAAAAAGGAGCTTATCCTCCATCACCGTCTTACCATTTTAATACTATTTCCACTAATAGAACTGCTGGAATTCTTCTTACTTCAGCTTATACACTAATAATATGTTCTTTAACCATACCACTTTAATTATAATAAGGATATTCTACACGTTAGCTTAAAGCTTAATGTTATTAACGATAACGCATTCCAACCACGCTGCTAAAATCCTTACTTACACTAACCCCTTTTAACCGGCTAGGGGTTATTCTATACTGGCTAATCCAGCTACTGTAATCAATAGCCTAACCGGTGCCGGCGTTAAAGCCGGCGCTCGTCGCTTCCGGGGAGCTATAGCGTAAAGGAGGCCAGCCTACAGTACCGGAAAGAAGAGAAGGTTAGGGACGGAGAGTTAGAGCGGAGCAGGGGGGGGCCAGACTCCCTAAAAGGCGCGACTAGTGGTTACTTACGGCACCGGCCCCGCTGTAATGGTGTGGCCACGGCGTATTAGCGCCCTGTACTATAGTGGAGGCTCCGGGGGCCGTGACGAATCAGCGGCCGAATCAGCCGGCGCCATAGATATCCGGAAATAAGCACGGCGGCCACACCGGAGCCACCGTAAATATTCGCGAATTTCGCCGGTGGCGGTGTAGTAGGGTTAGGGTTTAATATGGGGCTTCGATCAGCGGGCGGCTGATTTTGGCTCAGCGGCGCCGTGAATACCAGCAGATACATGCCAGCCCCCAACGACCCCATCGTCCAGTGGGAAGCCATGCTTGAAACTATGGAGGACGACCTAGCACAAGAAGGCGAACATAACTGACAAACCCTGACAATGCTCTGCATGATGTGCTGGCAAGACAAGAGCGCTATCAAAGCTGGGACATCCAAGTTCACCATAACGTCCCACAAAGCCGCATGCGAGGGCTCTTACAGTGTTGTCAATCTCACCACGGAAGTAGGTGACATGACAAGCGCTACCGCTTTACAAATGGCTGCCGAGATGGGTCGCGCCGAGTGTGTGGATGTACTGCTTGAGGCCGGCGCTGACGCGGACCCGCGAACCAGTTCGGACACAACGCCGCTACACCAGGCGGCGATGAATGGATACTCAGGGGTAGTTGAGATGCTTCTCAAGAACGGCGCTGATGTAAATGCTCGGGATGCCGAGGGTACTACGCCGCTTGACTTTGCGCTGTATAAGAAAAAATAGGGGACGGCACAAATCATCGCTGCTGCGGGTGACATTGAGAGGAAGATGAGCTAGCTGGGACGAGGATGATGTGGAATCAGTGTAGGGGCGACTTGTTTGGGTTGCGGCATGTTGACTGTCGCGACATGATTGTATTCCATGTGTGTTTAGTTGAGATATGTACCGGATGAGGTACCGGCTGGTTCTGACCTCTATGTTGCTGTTGTTTCTTACCTCCAGGATATAGTTGGAAAAATACAAACCGCTGTGTTCGAAAGAAAGGTACCACATGGGTTAGTAGGTTAACACGAGTGGGCCGCTTTTATTTGTGGAACAGGTGCATGGAGCAAATGCTCATTCAATTTTGTTCCCCAACATCAAGGCCTGGCTTGTTCCATTACGGACCTTTCACTGCATTGAGAAAGGCGTTTAAGAATTCAGGCTTGCATTGATTGCATTGTTGAGCTGCCAGTGGCTGTTCATGGTAACACTGCTCATTAGGTAGTAACTAAAATAGTATACAAAGTATGACATCTTGAGACATCTCTCGTTAGGTATATACGCGTGCAGAAGTCCTGCCAGAATTGCTAATGCTGGAAGGAAAAATAATAAGCCTTCTGCAGCAAACCCACCAAATCTAACTACTTTCTTTCTTTATGTTCTCAGGCTTGAAGGAAACCCCAGTGCCGAAGATGTCCCAGTCAAACTCCTCGTAATAGCCCATGGAATTGCAGACCTTTCCGAGCATATTGTCCACCTCCTCCATCTGACCATCCATCAAGAAACGCAGCAGCTTCGGTATCGGATATTCGACTCCATGAAAATGGGTCAGGAGAGGCCGCATCGGCTCGCAACGTGCACCTGGCTGAAGCCCAGATATAAGGATGTTGGTGGAGAAGCCGCGTGAGCCCACAAACTTCGCGGCCTGCATCAAAGCGCCCTGGAAGTCCTTGACTCCCAGATTTCCAGTGCCGCATTTCCCTTCAAACCATTTCTCGTCAACAGTGTCTTCTTGATGGAGGATGACGTGCAAGACAGCCACCGGGATGGTGGCTTCGAGCATGATTTCGAGAGCGGCGATGATTCCTGCTGATAGTTCGTCGTGGTCGATTTCCATCCCGTTGAGCCGAGCTTCGGAAAACTCTTTGATGTGGTCCCAAAATCCCAATGGGTCGGGTGCCGACAGGAGATCTCGCCAGAGCTGGGCTTCTTGCTCGGTGACCCCTGGAATGTCGCTGTCTTGATCGGCCCCGGCCTTCGTGAGCAGTAGTCCAGTGATGGGGCACATTTCTACGCCAGAAGTGTCGACTCCCATCTCCTTCATCTTGAGGAGCGTATCATGATGGACGCTCTTGATCAGAATGACTTGGTCCTGGGAGAACGCTGCATAGCGTCTTTCTAAAGTCGGCTCGATCTTGGGAAAGGCGTGGGAATCTGTACCGCCTCCCGTCTTTTTGGTCTTGCTGTTCGCCTTCTTTCGGCTGACGGCCTTCTCTTCTCCCTGGGTCTCGCCTTTCCTCTTGGCGGCCGGTGTGGATGGGATATAGGCAGGGTATCCCAGCACTTCGTAAGCGGCGTGGAGTGGTAGTTCCCGCATTTTGGCAATTTCTCCAGCCACCTCGTCTGGGAGAATCAGTGCCTTGCTGTCGGGGAGACTGAATATTGGGCCGGCAATCGTGGTCGTCGCGTCATCAGATTCACAGCTTCTAATGTCTCCAATTGTGCCGGGTTTCCGCTTGACGTTAATGTTTCTCTCCGGGGTTTTATCCTCAAAATGGCACACAGAGTCATCGGTGGTATCTTTTGGGAGAGGTGAGGCTTTCCTCAAAGCCTCGGAAAATATCCATGCCTCTGGGACCCTGAGGGGGCGAAGAGTTGAGGTGACATGGAGCCCCTCGACATATTGCTTGAACATCGTGATTGTTGGAAAGTAGAGGGAACGCCAATCCGGCAGTCGAGCATCGATCTGCCACTGCTCGTCACTCCGATGCAGGTGACCGAGGTCTTTGTTGGCGCCTTTGCCAATGAGATTTGCGATCGAGGAGCCCTTCATAGAGCATGGCAGGATATGGCCACGGAAGCACTCTTGAAGCAGAGGCTTAATGAGCATCTGAAGCTCTATGAGATCATGACTCTCGTTCTTGTCAAAGCTAGGGACATGCCCGGCTGCCCGATGCGCCTTCAGAAGCTCATGACACCATCTCACCGGGTGTTGGAATGCCGCCAGCCTGTGCTGTTGGTGCCATGTCTCATACGCGTGTCCCAGCACAATCCAGGATTCGAGCGTGACGCCATCAAAATCTAGTGGACAGGTTGATATCAGATGTTCCTCGATTCTCCTTTTCGGATCGACCATGATCCAGACCCACTGGAAGGCCTTTTGAAGAGCCACGTCGACGTAAATGAGGTCGTTGGGGTGTTTATCGCAGATTGTCGCAATGATCTCCCAGACCCGGGAGGGAATTTCTGGACGGCTGAGGTCAAAAATCGCCTGGTCGAAGAAAGGAAAGCTGTGTTTGAACGAGATACACCTCCAGCGAGGGGGCCCCCGAACGCTCCCATCTTCGCACCGAACTGGATCCCATGCCTCCATACTCGGCTTGGGAAGAGGGTCCCCAAAAACAGCGGCGTCGTGGAGACTCAGCCCATTTTCCTTTGCGCTGTTACCCGGCGCGGGCTCGACGGTGGACTTGGTTTCGCCGTCACGGGGCCGAGTCCGAGCCAAGAGATGCTGCTTCACCCACACACAATACCCCGGAGTGAAGCAGTAATCGAACGGAATGCAACCCTTGTCAAACCTTCCCCTGATATTATGTATTCGGCAGCCCTGGTGTTCGCACATGAACACATTGGACTTGGCGCCATCCAGGTTGGACGCACTGTCGGCGTAGTTGCCCGTCTCAGCTCCCAGGAAACACGGGGATGTAACCGTCAAGGACATTCCGAACGGGATCTTCTTCCGGGCCTGGAGTTCCTCGAGAAACTTGTCGGTGCCCTTTGCCTTTCGTTTCGCCTGGTAGTTGATTCCCAGCCAGTGGTTGATCCTGACCAGCTTGTATTTGGAAGCCGGAGAGATGGTTCGTCGTGTGCTGTAAGAGGACGTGCCGTCGGACTCGGTCGCGAGGCTTGCGCTAGTCTCAACCGACTTGCTTCGAGCGAAGTGGAGAGACATGATGGCTATGGTAGACGTTAGCCGCGGGCGAGCGGTGCCAAGTTTGGGGGAATTACCAGCGCCTGCGTGGGGTTTGTACCCTCCTTCAGCGGTACACAGTAGGATGGATGAATGTCGAGGTCGCGGTGGTGATGTTGATCAGGATGGTTGGGTAGATGGATAGATGAGACGGAAGTTATGATGGTGGTGTGAGGGAGGGTTTCTGATGTTGCGACGAGAGGAGGAAGTTTTGGGAAGAAGGAAAATGCGACGAAGGAAATTTGCGACGAAGGAAATTCGCGACGAAAAAAATCGACGGGGAAGGAGCGGACCAAAGCAACCTAATCATCAAAGTCGCGCTGCTGCTTTTCATCCCAACTTCCGCGAACTTGAATCGTCCGGACCTCCCGAAGGACCTTGGGCCAAAGAGCCGGATGGAAGGCTTCCATCATTGGGAATGAAGAAATGCCTCCCTCAAATGCAATAACGCCTGCCGTAGGAATGCAATGAGCAGTCTTAACATTGGGAACGCAGGGCTGGAGACACCTTCACACAGCTCTGCGTTAAATCACAACCCCTATGTTACCACGTTGCACCTGGGAAGACATATTGAAAACCGGAGGAGTGAAGGTCTGTTCTCTGGCAAGCTCACAATTACAGCTGAGAATAACAAAACTAAACCTTAGACGTCCGTTTATACACCGTAGGTTGCCAAAGTCGTGGATAGCTTCACAACCCGGACCCAGCGAGTTTGGGTCTCAGAACCTTATTCTAAGTATTGGTTCGAGCCAGCGCAACCGAAGAACCGCTCTGAAACCATTGCGCAACCGTTAGCCCTCTCAGACCAACCGCAAGGGAAAAAACGTTCCTCTCCACCCTCCAGTTCGTAGCAACAGCGAACCTACACCTCCGTCCGCTTGTACGCCTTCATCCGAAAGTCCTTCTGCATAAAAATCCCGAACAAACCGTCTCCATCGGCTTCGTCGGGTCCACAACCGTCAAATCGAACCGCCTCAGAATCTACAACCCCAACCATGTCAGCAATCACCACCCCAGCCCCCTTTCCCCTCCCTCATAGAATAGTATGGAGATAACTCACCTCCACAAACACCTTATTCAGCTCCAACATCGCCACATCCCTCCCCAGACACTGTCACTTGCCATACCCAAAAATCAGCCCCGCCGTCGCCTCCATCTCTTTCAGCCGCTTCGGCCCCGCCTCAATCCACCTCTCGGGTCGAAACTCCTCCGCATCCTCACCCCAAAACCCCTTGTCCCGCATAATCCCCCACGCCGACCAGCTCACCTGCATGCCCCCCGGCAGCGGCACCCCCTTCCAGACATCCCCTGCGAGAGGGACCTGCTTCGCCATCATCCCTGTGGCGGGGGAGTACCATCTCAGTCCTTCATTGATCACAGCCTGCAGGTAGGGCATCGTGCGCGCCTGGGAATCGCTGATCACGACCCCCGCCTCAGGGGGACATAAAAGAGGGTTTAGGGATTAGTTGAGGATAGTTAGGTATGTGAAGGGGGGCTTACGAGGAGCGGCGAGGACAAGAGCTTGAAGATCCGGGTGTAGACGGTGAGGTTGAGGAGGAAGCCGAGTTGCTTTTCGCTGATGGCGAGGTAGTCGTATTGGTCGCGGTCGTTCTCGGGGAAGCCGAAGGGCTCGCTGTGGGCGACGTCTGAGATAACGTCGAGGGTGAAGTACTGGGCCTTGCGTCCAAAGTCGAATGGTTTGTTCTGTGCCACGTATTTCTCGAGGAGGTCGATAAGGGCCAGGACATTGGCATCAACTCTGGGCTCGAGACTCTCGACCTCCTTGCCCGAGTATCCGGCGGCCATCTTGGCGCGGAGCTCAACGTGCTTCGCAGGCGGGCAGGTCACGAGATTGTCGCGGTTGGGGTAGAATCTCATGGGCTCGTAAAACTCGCCGCGGACGTAGAGTGTTCGGGCGGCGTTCATCCTCCTGATGAGGTCCGGGTCGCTGGAGATGACAAGGTAAGGTCCAACCCTTGCCAGCAGTCCGTATTTTAGGTTCGCCTGTAGGAACACTTTGTGGAGGTTTCCCGCGAGATTGCCGCGGACGAGCCAGAGTCGGCTCCAACCCGTGGTGGGTGGGCCGGGGATGTGCGACAGCGCCGAGTAGCGCTTGATGCGATAGACCAGGGTTTGCAAGACCAGCAGAACAGCAACTGTGCCGAGCGCGGCAAGGAGCAGCGGGTAGAGACTGAGTACGCCCATGTTGTCTCAGATTCAGTCTAAATAAGACACGAGGACAATGAAGGGCCGGTTCCCGGGCCAGGACAGACCCCGCACTCGGGGGTCTCTTTAAGATAACACTCGTAGATTAAGCCGTTCGGGACGTCCCTAGAGCCAAGCAACTGTTATGAGCGAGGGGCATGTCCCGGCCCAATTGCACGGAGTGGTCGGGCGTCAAGGAGAAAGACGGGAAGGAGAAGCCACAGGTGGCCTGCTGTATGCTCGGTTACGTGTTGAGATGAATCGGCCTTTTCGGATTGGTCTGGTGGTGTAAGCACGGCGGAGTGGGGCTGCTTAGAGGTCGGGCCGGGTTGGCGGATCCCGTCCCGGGCGGACCCCCCGCTGGTAAAGTGGGCCAACTTATACGGCGCTCTAGAGTCCCAGAATTGCAGACGTAAACTGACACGCCGCTCTGCTGGGCATTCTGCAGCGCCGGTTTCCAGGTGATTGTAAAGAAGCTCGCAGCTATATTTTCTTGAGTCTCGATATTGGGGCGGTTTGTATGGACCCCGCTGTCGCGCAGTTTCGGAATGATTAAACGGGGAATGACTTCATGAAGGCTGCCACACCTTCCATTATTTTGTCAATGTTGCTTTCCGTACACGATTGTGACATGTGCATACTCGAGTTCAAACTGGCGTGGAGTTATTGCCGGCTCGTTGTATTGGGTTAGGTTGATGCTAAAAAGGGAAGAATCGTCAGCAGTCCCTCACGTGCTTCGGTGCAGTGGAGAGAGGGGGTGACCTCAATGGTGCCTTCCGTCTACGACAGGCGTGGCTTCAAGATAGCTGAGAGAACCCCATCATGTGCTGGATTATAAAATCACGAGCTCCCCGTCCGGCTCTCTCGCCTGCGCTGTTACAGTACCCCATTAATTCATGTGGCTTGCAGCTTGGCGTGGACTGCTGCCTTCAACCCCTAATTGCCCTTTGACAATATGAGGCAGGCATGCGAAGCACCGGTTTAGCAGCTGGCGCCGCTAGTCGGGTGGCTAACTGACTAGCCCATCGCCAATGGCTTCAGTCGGGGCCCGTGGTGGTGCCAGGAACATCGCGAGGTTGCAGATTTCTGAAAGAAAGTTGTCGCAAGATAACATTTCATCGCTGCCAAATAACGTTAACCAACGTCCCATTTGAGGACGGATTTTTGAGGCGGCATTCCGTCCTCACTAGTCCCAATTCGGCATAGTGCTTGGCGGGGCATTCCACGACGAAATGAGAACTCCAAAGGAAAAGGGAACGGCGACTCTTGCGTACGGAATTAAAAAAAGGGAAATAATTAGTAAGAACTGCTTAGATATTTGCACGAAGCTCGAATTACAGTGCATCTTCGTTGTAAATATTTGCTGTTGAGTTTGAGCTGTTAGAAATGTGAAAATGAGAGCGCCCGGTCAGTGCCTCTAGATAGGCCTAGCGGCATCCATATCGGGGTTAATCTCTGGTCCGACAGTGGAGGCAGCCAACGCCTCGATCCAGGAACCAACCAGAGGAAGGGCCCATCAACACGCGCCTGCTGCGCCCTGCCCCGGGGTGGTCGAGGCTTGATTATAAACTTCGGCGTGACTCCCAGCGCTTTCGACCTGCTTTTCTTCTTGCCTCACCCATTGACATTTATCGATATCGTCCTCAACCTCATCGTTCAATTGTTTGTTTCGAATCACCCATTGTTTTACTTTCTATCCATTCAACGCTTTGCAGGAATCTCGCCCGCGATCCCGCCGGACCAAGGTCCGCGAGGGATTGGGTTGGCGGTGTTTGCCAAACAACCCTAACCCTTCGAATGGCAACCGTCAGTCCCCCTCTTGCGATGACATCCAGTGGATCAAATGCTAACGCCTGCTCAGACATTGATCATGAAGCACCTGACCATCGCGATTATTGCGGCAGAGTTATCTGCACTTAGTCCCCCATATCGGAACGGATCCAGTCACATGCTTGCTCCAGGCAAACATCGAGATCACGTCGTCGTCGACGTCCCGCTCCGGAACCATCACCATCGGCCCCACCTTTACGGCATTAATGCGCTAAGCCAAGACATGCCCGATATCACGCCCGTGATCCGTCCGGTCCACGAAGCTGCATCCGGCCGCTACGGTGGCTCGTGGAACGACCATGGACTCTCTCCGAAACCCCCAACCCGGCCCCGTGGAACCATCCAGAAAGTCGAGAAGAAAGAGAAAGAGAAGGAAGATGATGGTCCATTCAACCCATCTGGTGTCTATGGCACCGGCTCCTCCACAACAGGCCCCGACGGCCCTGGCAATCTCTTCCAGGGAGACACAGAAGACCCAATCCGGACTCAGCTTGGCAACGAGCTGATATTCCCTCAATTCCACGCCTCCATGTTGTTGGCCATGAAGCACCCAGCTTCGGGAAAAGCGGCCACAATGACCGAGGACTCCCTCCGAAAGCCAACTCCTGATGGCGCAATGGAAACGGCCAGTCACGCCCAGGCTACTGGGCGAGCGCCAAGCGCCGCATCCTCTAATGTGCTCAACATGAGTACAACAATGACAGAGGTGGCCTCACTTCTTCTGATGGCCTCTTTGCTGCTTCAAGTTGTTCCGACCAGTCTTGACTGGGCACTCCGTCGTTCCCAGACGACTTTGCAGAATTCCCAAAGGCTTTTTCAGGTTTCCGATCGACCGTGTCAGATTTCTCGCGCGCATTTGCGTTTCTCCAGTGGATCTTCCAATGGTTTGGAACCAAATCAAGGCGATGCAGGAAAAAGGAAGGGAAGAGAAAGGAAAGAAAGCGCAGGGATACCTTGGTTGGATGGAATGTTGGAGCTCGCTCAGCCTGCGCTTTTGCGCAACTGTCCAGGCCCTTCCGGGCTGATGCTAGCATCCATCATGACCTGCTAACGAGCGGGCGCTCGATGGAAGGCACCACAAGGTGCCTTTCCGACCTAGGACCACGTCGTAAAACTGATCCATTGAACTATCAGCGCCCGCTCAAGCTCCGCGTCTTTGACAACAACCAGCAACCACAGCCACAACTGAAAGAACCAGCTTCGAACCCGAAAACAACAAACATCGCCTGCAGGAGAATATTCTCCCCATATCAACTCATCTCGCAAACCTCCCAACATCATGGAGGCCCCCTATTCCTCTCAGGCCTTTTCTGGCTGCGCCGTCGCCGACGAGCAGGTAGAATGGGTACTGGTTAGAGTGCCCGTCAGGTCATCCGGCCCCTCCAGCTTCACCTCAACACCCCCAATGGTGGACTCATCTTTCCCTCCCTACCCCGCCCACCCAACAACAATGTGGGATCAGCTGCCCGCTGGACCCCTCTCGCCCATGCCACTAACTGATCCCTTTCCGGGTCAACTCGAGTCAAATATTGCCCTGGCATTGAGCCTTCAGGCATCGTATCCCCTCGCGTGCTTCGACACAGATACGAGCTCGAGTCCGGTGTTCCATACTGGCGATCTCATGCCGCCCTGCGACACACCCTTTTCCGACGTTTTCACCAGCGAGGCGTGGCAGCCCGCCGAACAGTACATCTCGGACACCTGCAGCCTCGACTCCCCCACAACAGCAGCCAGCGGCACGCCCTGCTCGACTCCCCCCAGCCCCCAAACCTTCCTCTGCTCGGACCCAACCTGCTTCGAGTTCTTCACCCGGCCTGCCGATCTTAAGTACGATGATCCTCCCTCGTCCTCCAAGAGCCAAGTGCTAACAAACCTCCCTCCAGGCGACACGAGCGCAAGCACCGCCAGAACTTCCGCTGCGAGCTCTGCGGCAAGGCTCACACCGACCGTCGCGCTCTCAACCGCCATCTCGAGTCCAAGCACGAGGAGTACGCCATTCAGCAGGGCATCAAGTCTGAGAAGGTCCGCTGCCGGATGTGCGACTACGTCTCCCGTGCGGACAACGTTCGACGGCACGAGAGAAGCCAGCACGCCAGCTTGAGGTGAGGTCGGGTCCGAAAATGGGCTCCTGTATATATAAATGGGTTTGGGTACAGCGTGGGTGTTTGGGGTCAAAAAGGCGGGTGGCTATCTGGGTTGGCCTGTTCTTCATCTTTTGTCTTTTTATTTCGTGGCGTTTTGTCTTGGGATATATGTCTACACCAGCAAGAGCTTTGTGTTTTTTTGTTTCCTTTGCCTCCCTGTCTGCTCGACGATGCAGATGAGGGTATGGCCCCTCCGGACGGTGTCCGTCCATGGTAGAAGTAAAGTCACGAATAACGGCCGCACTCAATGAAATAACTTAAAAATTTAACAATCGGCCCCTTGTGATTGTATGTGGCATTGCCTAATAGAGGATCTGTCTTGCCCAGAGTCTGCGGCTGGTAAATGTGAATTGTTTCGCTTGGTTGCGGCACGCACGCCCTGCAATCCAGTGACCCCCAAACTTCACCATGAATAGACGTTACGCCGCACGTCTCTCGCTCTTAGGAAATGCCGAAAATACGCTCCTTCTCCCTGTCGCTCCGTCTCTGCAATGCATTCTGGTGCCTCAGGTTGAAGCAGCTGGCTGCCTCTCGCTCTGGAGTTGCAGGAGCTTGGGAGGGGCAGTCCCCGCTATCTGTCCCGACAGTCTGGTCCTGCCGCCCGCAGCTGGCATCAGGTGGGCTGCACGGTGAGCCGTGAGCCAACCGCGACCCACCAACACCCCTGCGAAGTCCCTCGACCGAAACCCCAAAGTTCCCCGAGACACCGAGAGATGGTGTTGGCCCGTTTGAAGGGCCGCATCCGCGCAGCAGGCAGTGCTTCATGCTAGGCCTGGCTTTGGGCGATTACCCCGGAACAGGCCCCAGAAGCGACGCGGGCGCCTGTTCAGCGGCTCCATATTCTGACCATGGACTGCGGGCGTCGGGGAAGGCATAGATAAGAGGGGCCCCCCTCGCTTGCCGCAGCTAGAACTTCCAACTATTACTGTCTTGTGCCCTTCCACAATTGCCGCCACTTTGTCCACTCGAAAGCATTTTACGGAATTTTGAAATAGTTTACTCCTCAGGACCCGCACTGGATTTGAACGTCTCACATCGCATTCTCGTACGATACCGACCCGCCCATGACAGTTTGAAGGCGCAGCACCCACAAGACAGCCATCCGACAGATTCTGCCCCGCCCCTCTTCGCCCGCTCCAATGGCACCGTCTCCTCGTTCCTCCGCGACCCCTCCTCTTATTGACTTCGAGACAGACGCACACTCTGAGAGCCGGTCCTCCGGCTCGCCCTCTTCTAGATCAGGAAATGTCGTCTTGACACCTCGCACGAGCTCCAGTGGCTCGATCACCTCCAGTCGTAGCAATGGAGGGACTCCGCAGTTTGGCGAGAATACCAACACCAACATTTCCTCTTACATGCGGAACCTCCGTCTGTCCGGCTCCGTCAGCCCTGCCCCAAGCTTCGACCTGCGGAGCCTGAGTGATGCCCTCGGCCACGCCAACGCCCCAGCCGCTTCCCCTAGCCCGCGACCAGAGAGAGCCGGTGGTCCCTCAGCGCCGAGACCATCCAACCCTCGGGCCAGGCGCTCGTCCCCCCGTTTGGCCCCCGCCCGTCACAACGTCGCCGATGAAGAGCCTCCAGAGGATCGATTTCACCAACCCGAGTTTCAGAGGGCCTTTGGCGAGGCCCGCACTCTGATGGGGAACTTGGCTCGTGTTTTGGGGAGCAGTGCCGTACACATCGAGCCAGATTCGACTATCCAGAGTCTTCGTCGGAAGGCCGATGATCTTGCTGCGTTTCAGTGTCCGCCGACGCGAACGGTGGGGTTGGTAGGCGACTCGGGTGTTGGTATGGTGCCAGAATTATGTTTGTCTTGTTGGTCGCTGTCTAACCCGTTTTTGGTGTGGTAGGAAAGAGCAGCTTGATCAACTCTCTTTTGGATACACGGGACCTGGCCCGAACAGTGAGTACCTAGACATCGAGTCGTTTCTCCCTGGCCATCCATTCTAATTGACTGCTTGTGTAGAGCAACAGTGGGGCTGCCTGTACCTGTGTGGTCACGGAATACCGCTACCACAGCGCTGAACACTTCGCCATTGAAGTTGAACTGTTCACAGAGGACGACTTGCGTGACCAATTCACTGAAATGGTGCATGACTATCGACACCACTTGCTCCATTCTGATGAGATGGACACTCGTGATGAGCGGGTCCATTGGGAGGACCGAGCTAACCTGGCTCGTGATACGTTTCAGACCATGTTCCGAGGTCGATTCACTGTTGCCTTTCTGGAAAGTGTAGAGCCTGAGGAGCGAATGGTTCAGGCTCTCCTCGCATGGGCTAGGGAGTTAAGACCTTCCAATCTCCAACAGTCGCGAATCAGCGATACTTCAGCAGCTTGCTCAACGGCGTTGATGTCCCTCACTTCCGATACTAACCAATCGAGGCCAGCTGCATGGCCTTATATCAGGAAGATAACGGTCTCTCTGAATGCGCACATCCTGAGCAAGGGGCTTGTTCTGGTTGATCTTCCCGGTGTGTACCCCCAAAGCTATCCAAGTATGTTGCTGACGAGTCTTGTAAGGGCTACGTGACCTAAACTCGGCGAGACGAAATATCACGGAGCGATACCTCATTGAGTGTGATGAGATCTTTGCTGTGTGCTTCATTGGCCGTGCAACCACGGATGTTGGTGTCGCAAACGTTTTTGAGCTTGCTCGGCAGGCCAAGCTGTCTAATGTTGGCATAATTTGCACCAGATCTGATGTGCGTGCCACAATTCTTCAAAGTGGAGTTTGAGAAATGCTAATCGCTCGAGCATCTAGGATATCAACCCCAGCGAAGCACGGCGAGACTGGAAGGGTGCGAGAGCAAAGGAAATTCAAAGGCTCCTCGACGCCGCCAACGCCGCCAGGGAAGAGCTAGAAGATCTCCAGCTCCAGCTAGAGGAGTTGACAGGGGGCAACGAATCAGACTCTTCGGAAGAGGGTGGTGATTTAGATGCCCACCTGAGCCCTTTGTACCGAGATCTTGAAAAGACAAGGTTTGTGCGCATTCTTTAGTGGCTAAGACTTTCACTAATCACAAAACAGAAACACGGTTCGCAGGCGTGAGCTAGAGTAAGTGATAAAGAACTCCTTTCAAGTGCTCCCTGGCTGAAATGAAAGCAAGGCTCCAGAAATACCTGATATTAACAAGGAACGCCTCCATCATCAAGAAACTCGGTGAGATGTATGGGCAGGCATCGCCGGTGAGGGTCTTCTGTGCAAGCAACGTCTTGTACTGGAAATACCGACACGTGATGCCCAAAGAGAAAGCGGTCCCATTCCTTCAACTTAGTGGAATCGTGGGTATCCGGAGGCACTGCATAGCAATTGTCTCGGAGAGTCAGCTGCGTATAGCAACTGCCTATCTGGAAGACAGGATCCCAGACCTCCTCAGCAACCTTCAACTCTGGGTACAGTCAGGATCTGCCGGGAGTGCCAACGCCGAGCGCAAAGAGGCTGTACGGAGAACGCTGGACGCAATGGAAAGCAGGCTCCGGAGGGTGAGTAAGTGGGACAACGACCTCCTCGGCTACTATGCTAACCTTTGGGGAGGATCTAATGGGCAGATCTTCGCCTCCTAGTGGAGTGGCGAGGTGGCTCAGGGCGGAGATTCAGGCCAAGATCCTTAATGGTGAGACCCCCTGCCACTATCCAGACTTCGATTGCCTTTAGCTCAGACTCCCAGGCTGTCGATTTGAGGAGTGGACTCAAGGGGCGATGGAGGCGGGTTACGAATGGTCAAGCGTAAGGATTGGTACCTAAAGAATCTTGCAGAACCCTGGCTAATTGCTAACTTTATCATAGTGGCATCACAGTAGGATACCCCCTGACTCCACATGATATTAGCAATATGTCTCTGACTCCTCTCCTCTTTATACAGTGAGCTACTCAGCTTTCTGCCGTCAGTACGGGAGTTATACCAGTACGTCGTCTTCAGTGTGATATCCTGGTGCCACGAACAAACATTGTTTCTCCTCAATTTCGCTGAAATAGCAATAAAAAACTAATATTACTCCTGCTCTCTTAGCCGGGGCAGTTGGATCTAGAGACTGGAACTCAGAAGCATTAGAAACAATGTCGCAGGATCTCACGGCTAGATGGCGCACCCTTCATGCCTCGATCAGGACTCATTTAGACAACACTTTGTTATCTATCTCTGGGACACTGGAAGCATCTTCTGATCACCTAGGTAGGTGCGGCGATTGACTCGGGGTGTCGTTTGGCAAGTCCGCTGACCACCTTGCTTATGGCCAGATGAGACACTCGGCAATTATCCCCACACCATTCAGCCCCTCGAGCAGGCGTTGGCGTCCCGTCAGCGGCTTCTTGAGGGCGCCATCGAGGACATTTATAATGGGTTCTATTCCAATGTTGCGTAGGTTTCGTGCCTGCTGTCCATGCCACCTCCGATTACCTCCTGACACCTGCTAGTACCCTCCGCACCGACGTACTGTCCGGGCTGAGAACCTCGTACTTTGGACAAGCGATGGAAGGCTCCTACAGGGCAGCAAATTGCGAATCAGGTACGTATTTCCACTGATGCCAATTCACCCATTACTCAACATCCTAACACACCGCTTGCTCCACTAGGCACAGGGAGTTGGGCCCGTAAGAAGGCTATTATCAACGGAAAGCTGGCGGACGACGATTTGTTTGAGAGTCTGATGAGGAAGCTGAACAATAGCTTCAAGGAGCTAGCCAACAATCTGCAGACCGAGGTCCAGGCTTCCGTTGCCGAGAGTTTGGATGTTATCAGCTGCACCCTGGACATGGTCAGGGGCGAGAACGTTGCGCTAGAGAGTGAGAGGGATCCTGACTTTAGAAACCGCGTCGATGCGGAGCTTCGGGAGGTGGTTGTGGAAATGGCACGGATCGCGGGCGTGGTGTCCAACCAAGGAGCAGCAGGGGGCCCAGTAGAGGAGGAGTAGCCGTGATTTGTTGAGTTGCGACTTTGCATTCCCTGGTATTTTGGCATTAGATGTATTAGGCGGCAGGTATTTGATCGGTCCTTTTGTTCGTTTCAAGATGCGCATGATATCTCCTCCTGCCCGCATCCTTCGACTTTCGGGGAAGGATTCCGATGAACGTAGGGAAAGTGGGCCTTTCGTCAAGGGGAGGTCAGTGCGATTGGAGACTTGTACCGTTTACGAGCAGCGACTCCACCCGCAACTCCACATGCAACTTGCTGAGGCCGTGTAGCGAGAATGCAGTTCCGGGATACGTAGAAGGAAACGGGATGGTAGGGCAGACAAGGCGGAGCAGCGGCAATTCGGTACTACGGTGGAGTGTCTTGGCTGTAGTACTGGCCGGTTGACTAAAACAGCGTGCTTAAGTTCTCAACTTATAGTTCGGCATGATGAAGTGTTGACAATGTAAATAATGATAAGAAGTTAGGGAACGGCGTGTACTAGGGGTAGAATAATGAGAGAATATTCTGCTCTGCTGGCGTCGAATGCAAAAGTCCTTTTGTTTCCACTTCCATGCAACACCGTGCTGGCTGGCTGAAAGAAGTTAAGGGGCGAGCTAGGGGACCAGAAGGGTTCCTGTCAAGCGCTGAACGGGCCAATCCCGTGGGGGTGGATCGGATGAAATCCTACTCATCTAGGTACCTAGCCTGGTAAAACTGCAAGTGCCTCGGCAACGGTAGGCAAAGGCCGACTAGGCCGAATATGTTGTTAGGGCACGCGAGGCCGGGAGGCTTTGCCGGCGGGTCGGTTGTTTCCATAGAACACTTCTATTCTAGAATGATGCCGTCTGTCCCGTCCATCGGCGTTGCACTAGAAAATCCTGCAGTTAAGTCTGTGGGTACTATCGCGTTAGGGCTGCGAGTTCAGCCTCTGGATTGGTGGCATTCTGCCCTACGCATAGGGCGGAGCTGAGTGGATGGCTTGCGATGGTTGGGGGGACATCATATCTCCCGAGTCGAGAGAGATTGGGAACAAGAGAATATGAAGCTGAGGGAATCCCCGTGTTGGCTGTCAATTGTTGTTCGGCACCAGCATTCAGTCAATCATCAAGTCTCTCTCTACCTTACGCCTTCAGCCAATCACAAACAACCGTCAAGATGTTCAACTTCGCATTTCCCCTTTTTGTCCTCGGCATGGCTGCGTCGGTCGCGACTGCCCCTGCGCCGGGCACCTCTACCGGCACCGTCTTTTCGTTCGCTGCGTGGGCTGATGACATCTTCGCCAACCCCGACACAGCGCTGACCCCCGAGGAGGCCGTCGCTTCCGCCGAGGCCGCCGATGTTGTCGGCTCGGCCGGCGGTCTCACCAAGCGGGTGATCTGCCAGGATCTGTTCAAGAACGCACCGGTATGTTTCTCACCTTCTTCAGCCATTCCTTCCGTTTCCCCTCGATAAAATAATTTTCTAACAAAATCCCCCCACAGGCCAAGGACGCCGCCGCATGCGTCGACGACCTCGCGCGTAAGGGCCGGAACGGCGTCAATTGCGTCGTCAGGGAGAACGAGTTCGCCATTCAGCAGCGCAGGATTGGCGGGGTTCAGATTACCAGCACCAAGTCGGATAGCTCGCGCCAGAGCGTCAACTGCAACGAAGTCGCGCGCACCGCCGGTCTCATCTTCGACTCGTGCTTCCGCGCCGACAACACGGTCAAGGGCAGTGAGATCATCTCGTCCAACCGCAAGCTCCAGGTTAATATTAGGCATGCTTAGGATTTCTGATGATAAAGTTTCTTGGCATTGGTGTTGATGTTGTGGAATGACGGATAATAAATAAATAATACTTACACCCTCCCTTGCCTTTGCAAAAAGAACAAAAGGGAAAGAATGAAGCCACTTCGAAGGCCATACAAATTACAAGAACGTGGCAGTCTGTCAGCACTGGTTTGCATCGATGTGACTCTAGCACTCCGGAGCCAATGACCACCTCCCGCAAAGCGGAGAAATCCACTGCCGAGCGCCCTGAAAAGGCTTGGGAGACCAGTGCATCATGCATTTCCTGCAGTGTCCGAGAATAGCGCAGGTCGACGTAGCATTTTCTCTGGCGGGTTACACAGCAGTCAGCCGCTATTGGCTCTGCTCGCGAGAGCATTGGTCCCTGACTGCTCTGTAGTCTGGTTCGGTAATTTCCCGCGCTACTAATACGTCTTTCGCGCATGAGCCATGTCCTGGTAAATTGTTGTAGCACTCGGGCCAAGACCGCCGATGGAGCCGATCAGCGTGGTTAACGTAATGGGGCACTTGACGGTCGGTCTTGACGGTCGGTCTATAAGGCGTGTGGCATTCCCATTTCCCCCAAGGTAAACCCTTCGGTCTCCAGCCTCCAGACCGTCACTCGTTCTTTTCTCTCTCCTTTTTTGTGCAAGCAAAGATGAAGTGGACCTCCGCTCTCCCGGTGGCCATCCTGGCCCTCCCGTGTCACGGGTACCAGCCGCTAGCGCGTAGCCCGGCTCCGCCCCCAACCCCGGGCTCCTCACAGTGCAAATGCTCGCCCGTGGACCCGTGCTGGCCCTCGACCGCGCAATGGTCCTCCCTCAACCAAACCGTCGGCGGTCGCCTCATCCGCGTCATCCCGCCCGCCGCCGTCTGCTATCCCAGCTTCAACGGCATTCCCACCGCCGACCCCGCCAAATGCGCTGAGATCACCGAGCAGTGGTCAAACTCCACTTGGATGTACGTCCGTCCCCTTTGCTCCTTCCCTTTCCTCCCCCCCCTCCCGTTTTTGCCCCTCTCATTTCCGTGCCGCGACCGACACTAATACCCCCCCAGGGCCTCCCAGCCCACAATCCCCATGACAACCCACTTCTCCAACAACACCTGCCCGCCCCTCCCCCCCT
>Ga0247780_1000353_pt1 | contig 45569 bp, 48 predicted proteins | sample UWRJL079202R5_FD_179927 | JGI IMG/M metagenome (GOLD analysis project Ga0247780, IMG submission 179927) | Plant litter microbial communities from Arlington Agricultural Research Station in Wisconsin, United States - UWRJ-L079-202R-5 | ecosystem: Environmental > Terrestrial > Plant litter >...
TTTGGTTTTAAGTGTTTTCGGAATCCCCCCCCCCCCAACTTACTGCGTGGAGATTTTGCTGCTAAATGTAGGAATCCCGGAATTGTATGCTGAAGGGGAGGGGATAGATGAGAAGCTGACTATTACTTGTATTTGACAGGCACCGAGATGGAAGAGATATTGAACGACTGCTTGACATCGATCGGAATAGCAATCAGCGCATGAGTTCAAGTTAAAACTAGACCTGGAGGGAGAAACCGAAGTTCAATGGGGTGTGGTTGTTACGAGTGCCTGAGGCCATCGTTGCGATACGACCTCCATGCCAAGCGGCTGAAATCGGAGGGTTTTTATCTTTGTGTTTACTCGTGACCGAGCGGCAGAATTTATATCAAGGGCGTGGTTACCATGTAGTGACTCTTCACCAACGTTGGCGCATACCTATAATTAGCTCCTTATGGCCGAAGTGGTGTAATACCTACCTTCTGTTGCGGCGCAGACGGGATTCTAAAACTGGGATGCGAACCCTGTTTGTTATACGCGGCTATTAAAAGTACTTCTCGAGTTGTACAGTGGCGGGTTAGGCCACCCTCGGCCGCTCTAACAAAGCATCTTCAAATAGGGGCTATCAACATAACGGCACGATACAAGGTCGGAGACGGCACAACGGGTTCCGCGTCATCAATGACTGACTGACAGGTGGCAGCTATCTACAAGGATCGAGAATTTGGACTGTTTGACGTCCAGGATAAGAAGCTGGGGACCTGTCGTCCTACTGTAAATCCAGAGGATACGTTCCGTTGTGGCGTTGGGAGCGTTTGACGATGTTCTACTGCGTCTCTAACGTCAGCCCCTGAATCGGAAAGGAGCGTTCACGGTGCAGGATGAAGACAGGACAGGACTTGGACTTCTTGTATTAGCTAGATCGGACTCCACGCTGGCTACCTCTTTCCCTTGCTGGCCTTCCTCTTCACCGAATTGATCAGACTGTCGAGCTCTACGCCGTCTCCCTTTGCCTTTCCCTTCTTCGAGCTCTTGTGCGGCCTATCGTCAGCTGGCACATCGTCGCCCGCCTTGCGCTTTTTCCTGCCCTCCTCCAACAGCTTCCTCATGCCATCCGTAGCCTTGAACTTAGGGTTGGATGGATCAATAGCATACTCGTGGCTCTCAAACACGGCAGTGAATCGATCATCCTTGACATCGATGGCGAAGTCCTCCTGCAGACCACCCTGGTCTTCAACGCCCTTGGCGCCTTTCCTTGCCTTCTTCTTCTTGTTTTTAAGCTTCTCCGCGCGCATGATCTCCTTCATGTCGAAATGATCAAGATTGGCACCGCCTGTAGTGTCGTCCTCCATGAGAAGCTGCAGCTGTGCTTTCTGGGCGGCATTCTCTGCATCTTCAGCCTCCTTAGCTGCGCGCTTCTTGAGACGCTCCTCCTTCCGGACCGAGGCCTTGGTTGGCGCAGTGCCTTCGGTTGTGAAGAAGGGGTCATCGAAACCAAGATCGTCACCTGCCCCTTCCACTTCCTCGCCATCTTCCTCTGGCTCCGCGACCTTGGCTTCGACGCCGTTCCGCTTGGCGAGATTCTCTGCCCTCTTCTTTTCCTTTCTTTCCCGCTCCTTCCTCTTGTACTTCTCGATCGTTGTCTCTTCCTCAGGGTCCTTCTTGTCCTTTGTGGACAGAGCAGATGTGAATGTGATCTGCATCTCTCCAACAGGTCCTGCCGATTTGGAGCTCTTCGACGTCGGCTCGTCGCCCAGCCCCAGGGCAGCCCTCATCTTGCGCCTCGCGAGCTCCTTCTTGCTCAGCTTAGGTTTAGGCTCCTCGGCACCAACCTGTTCCGTGATAGTAGCCGACTCTTCCTCCTCCTCCGACACGTCATCTTCGTCCTCACTGCCGCTTGCAAGATAGGCACGGAGATCGTTGTCCGCGATATCTGCTCGGCTACCCGTGAAGGCTTGGTTGATGGACTCCTTCCGCGTCACCTCGTCCGGGTGCATGTCCCAGGTCAGCTTGACCTTCGAATGCTGAAGGGCATCTGTAACGAAGTCTACAGGCTTGTATCCGGGTGGGACACTGTCACACTCCTCCCTCGGCTCATCGTCGAATGTGACGTCGTCCGGAATAAAGCGCAGATCAAGGAAGTTGGACGACGAGAGGTACTCGCTTCCATCCGTATCTTCGTAGATCTTATGTGCCGTGTTCTTGTCCGAGCACACCATGACCGCATAGTAGTATCGTAACCTGTCGAGCTGATATGTCCGGAGCGCATCATTGTCGAAGTCCTGGTCGTTCCCCTCCTGAAGGAGCTCCTTCTTGATCTCCTCGTCCGAGTCGTAGTCAGAGTCTTGCTCCGCGGCTTCGTCATCATCGCTATCCGCATCAGAGTCGTCGTCGTCATCCGAATCCTCGTCCTTTGACTTCTTGAAGATCTCCTTCGGTGGTCCTTCGAGCTCCTCGCGCTGCATCCTCGTCTTGCCAAACTCGCTGGGGTAGATGGAGACCTTCTCGATGCGCCCGCCCGAGGGGACGAAGCTTGAGAACAGGGCCATCAAGTCGACTGCCTTGATGAAGTCCCAGTCGATGTTGACGACAGCGACCCGATTTGTGACCTCGCCGGTTTCAACGGCCTTGGCGTCCTTGCGCAAGCGAATGCCGGGCCTGCCCTCCTCTTCTTCGTCCTCGTCGTACTCCTCCACCTCAGAATCGGAGTCGCTGTCAGACTCAGAGGAGGCAAAACCGCCACCGCGAGCAGGGTCGAGTTTTTCATTGGCTGCCTCCAGCTCCCGGCGCACGATGTCGTCGTCCTCTACCTCGGCGTCCGCAATGCTGTCCTTGTCCTCTTTGTTTTTCTCCTCATCCTCGACCTCGTAGAGGCGCTGCAACGCCTTTTTCTTGTCGTCGGTCTTGAGCTTGCGGCCATATCGATCAACCTTTGCGGTCGCGGTGAACTCGGGGTCGGTGAGCACACCAGAGAAACGCTTGTCGAGCTTTGTCTTGGTCGCCTTTTTGGACGGCAATTGGTACCGCGGGTCGGTCTCGAAGCTCGCAAAACGGGCGTCCTTGATGTTGCTTGCGGGTGCGCCATCGCGCTTTGTGGACTTGTGTTTCGGCATTTTGAGATGGATTCGCAATTCAAGGGAGAGGCGCAGAGTTGACGATCGAACATTCACGACATCGCAAACGAGGAAGTTCAAGAAAATTTTAGTGGGGCTCTTGATTCTGCCCAAGGCGGTGTAATATGCAGCCCCGCCACAGCCATGCGCTGACAGAACGCCCAGTTCTCCATTTCCAACGAAACCATCCATCCAACCTCATCATTGTTTCTCGAGTCATTTGGGTATCGAAACTGCCGCAAACCACGCGCATTTCCTCATTGTTTCGTAAAATTCCATCATCCAATCTTCCAGATGCTATAGCTCAAGTGTGCTCGTATCTCCTTATCCGCCCTGCACATTGAAGCCGTTAGCTTCCCCTGTTCCCCGCAAGGGACGGCTCGGGTCTTCAGAACACCTACCTCATCTCATGTTCGACTCCAAGCCAAGAAAACCAACAAAGAGATCGCGGCGCTTATCCCCGTGGCAATGAAGACCGACTTTTTATTTTCCTCATTGTTCTCCCCCTTCTCCTCGTCGGAGTACGGGTTGAGACGGGTGTAGCTGTCAAGATTCATGGTGGTTTGGTGGTCGCAGCTCGGTCGAAAGTCAGGGAATCTGAAGTCGGAGTCCCAAGAACCTTGTTCGCTCTCCCGCAACGCCGCAACCACAGTTATATGTGTCCCTCGGACTCTTCACATGAAGAATGCGCATTAGTGAACAGACAGTTGGCCAGTCGGCCGGCATACATTCCAGTCAGCTGTCTTGGAAGATCTCCTCACGACAGCTCGTCCATTTCCCCACTCGGCCTTCTGGCTTGACCGCAGCCCATGTGAACAGCTATCCGTGGCCAATGGGCTTTCACCCGCATTTGCGGCGAGCATTGGTCTGATGCGCTACCCTCCCGTTGTGGTTGCCTACCTTACAATGACAGCCCAATGAAGCGCCCACTGCCAGCATCCTTTCGTGGCCCCGCCACTCGACGGTTGACACCCACCTTGGCATGCAATGCCACCCCGCCAACGGTTGCAGACACACTGGATTCTGGGGGCCGTTCTGATGGGGCCGTGTTGATGAGATGACGAAAAGGAGTTTGTGCATCTCAAGCGGTGGAGTTTCCAGTTTCCAAGTGGGCCGGGAAGCGGTGTCTTATCTCGGCGACTGGTAAGTCCGGCAAGATCAGCGGATGCTGGATGCAGGCCGTCCGGGTTCGGCTCGGGTACGGGGGACAGGGTCTCCCCTCTTTTGAACCACACGGCCGGGTCCAGAACACCAATGGGCAGCAAACGAGGTGGCGAGACCGGTCAAAACTCCGTTGGCCAGTGTAGACAAGGCATCCAATCCCAATTGCCGGATATCAATGGTCGCACAACAGTCTGCACACAGCCAGGCAGTAGGCCTCAGTGCCTCAATAAAGACGCCATGGTGCCTTATGAGTCGTTTGTTTCAGCTGGTTGACCGAGATTTGCTTTCCTTTTATTTCCGTTTATCTCGCTCTCTTGTGTGAGATGTTCGTCAGGTTTCTTCACCATTCTCGGTCTTCCGCTTCTTGCGGCCAGGTTCTCTCAGCGAAGCTTATCAGACGCCCTCTTTCCCCCTTCAACGCTCCCTTTCCTAGCTTGCACGAACAACCTACGAATTACCACACAGCCCTCCAACAATCAGACCAAATGGAAGTCGCTCGCTCTATCAAGGCCGCCGCCCCAGTTGCGCAAGGTGCTCTGAAATCCGCCGAACAAGCAGTCGCTCCGGCCTGGAAGAGCGCATCAGCCTTTGGCGCAGCTGCACTTGGTTATGCGGCTGCGAATCCTGTCACTGCGGCCTGTGGTGTTGTGACCGTTGGCGGTTTGGCCGTCGTCGCCGCACCCGCGGTCCTCACTAGCCCTTTGCTGGCTGCCGCTGGCTTCACCCCTCTCGGTCCCGCCGCCGGTAAGTTCTCCTAACATAATATTGCTTAAAGATGCAATGCTAATAGTATCCTCGTCACAGGAACGCTTGCCGCGGGGCTCCAGACTGCAAACGTCGCAGCAGGAGGAATTTTCGCTACACTTCAAAGTGCCGCCATGGGAGGATATGGTGTTGCGTCGGTTGCTGCCGCTGGCCAGGCTGTTGGGGGGGCGGTTGCCGCAGCGGGAGGAGCTGGAGTTGCAGCTTTAATGGGGAAGAAGCCCGAGAAATAAGAAGTTGTGGGATGGTGCCATAGACTGGAGAGGGAAATGTTGGTTGCGTTCTGTCAAGATGTGGGTCTCTTGCATGCAGGATGTATTGTCTTCAGCTAGAGTTACTGACTGTAACTTGACGGGGGAATTTGTGGACGGAGATAACTGGAGCAACATGTGAACTGACTGAATTCATGGGCTGTTTCAACAGTAAGAAGGCATCTTCCCACCTCTCTTTTAGCCAGAGCCTTCGAAACCTGGGTACTCAAGAAGTGAACTAGGCATCCGAATGGTGATTTGGTGATTTTGGTGGCGGCCACTGGCGCCTGGGTGTCGTTGCCGTGCCACAGCAACTGGCCTGTGTGGTCAAGCCCATGAATTTTCACAGCTGCGCTTTCTAGAATCAACTCATCCCATTTTCCACCTGCAATTACGAATCAAAGCATTGGCCCACGCCAAGAAAAAATCCGGGACCGTGTCTTGTTCTTGTTTGGTTCAGTGTGTGTAATCCCACTAGTTCAACTGCCATTGGGCTCACAGCAGGAGGTCCAATACTGACCCGCTGCAAACGGGCGCAACAGTTAGGTAGGCAGGAGCTTTCGGATCAATCCCGTCAACTTGAAGCGTCATTCCGACCCGGACTTTGTGTGGCTAGACACACAGCCACTACAGCGCTCCTGCTTTCTACGATTTATTCCATTCCATGACAGCATCCGCCACCAAGTCCCCACCATCGTCAGCTATAAACCAAAAAAGACCATGAAGACAGAGCCCGAAGCCGAGGAGGGGTCGGAACTTCGGGTCCTCTTCGCTACGTTCATGGAGGAGACTGCCGGTGTGAGGGGCCAAGTAAGGTGGATACCGTTACTTGGTGACTGAATCGATTATGGTTTCTATGAAGAAGAAGATCAAGAGTAGATACAGGAGCTGCGCGGAGCGCAGCTATATAGGCGGAGACCCGCCTCCATGGGAGCGGTGGTCTGGGCTCTCAGCCCAGACCCACTTTGGGGCCTTAGCCCCGTGACAGCCGGTGCCAAAACATCCAGTCAGTCGGCGCGCGACCACCTTCGACGCGTTCTTCAGAGCCGCCCCCAGGCCCGTGACATCCGGAGACCTCCCCGCTCTTGCCAGGAGTTGACGAGATCGAGCTCCGTATCCAGCATATCAATCAACTCGAGCAGTTCTGGCACGAAAATTTCGCATTTCTGACCCAACAGAATGTTTCCAAGTATCGCCGCTTCTACGACGTCCAATTTGCCGCCCTCTACCTGATGGATTTACAGCAACTCAAGTCGTTTGCTACGAGGCAGACCCCAACAGATGTGCTCTACGTCTTCCTGCAGCACCTTGAGGTTATCCCTGCTTTGATCAAACTAGCGACGAGCAAAAGGATCGACAAAAAGACCAAAATGGGTGGCGACAGTGCAACAACCACTGCCCCTGCGGCGTATGTCAAAATGCCCCCCTCTCCGGACCTTGAGCCCCCACCGCAATCCGGGACTAGAGCGGCCGAGGACGTAAGCGAGGTGGAGAAGAATGCACGGGGGGAACTCGACGACTACCGGTGCGTTCTCACCAAGCAAGGGTTCCCACAAGTCAGCTACATCGTCTCTCGGCGTATCAATAATACGGAACAGAAAAGAGCGGACCTCGATCAATGGCTTCCTATGGCCGCACAGTTTTTTTTTCTCCGAAAATTTGGGTCAGGCTGAGTCGGACCTCCGGCAAGTCTTCTCGTCCAGCGTGGGCGCCAGCGGTAGAAAGTGGAACATGCTCACGCTTACTCAAACGCTAGAGGACTAGAGGAGGCGGGGATTGTTTGGCTTCAAATGGATTGGATCAGCCACTCCCCCTTCCGATGATCCTGACGAGATCAAAATCGTTTTGCTTCAGTTCGAGTGGTTCATGTGGAGAGCGAAACCAGTCAATTCGGCAAAGCCAAACGGAGAGCTGGGAAGAACGGTCGAAGAGATCAAAACGGCGTTTCCTGAGTATTCAGCCGCCGAGACACGGAATTGCGGTAATGCAGCGCTTCCCGACCCACACCCATTGACTGCTATGTGCAAGGGAGCCTTGCTGTTGGCCCGGGCCTTCGTAATATCGGCACAGGAGGAGGATCGAAGCGGAGGATGTAGATTTGCACCGTCTATTTGCGTTATACCCCCATTGTCAAACCTCATTCCTACTAGGTGCGCGATAGTAGGTTTCATACATTGATAGACCCTTTCTTTGGCCGAGGCATATTAGTTGGTTATCATACCGTTGGGTGGGGTACATGCAACCCAATCAGCCCAATGAGATGGTATTCCCCAAGGCCCGCCAAGATCCCAAATGGTGAAAAAGGCCAGGCAACCATCGACCCCGAACTCCGCAATCGATCTTGTTTCCCAATTGCATCCCTCCGGCCCGAGAGATAGCGACAGCTACAAGAAACATCCCACCCAAAATGGCACCGACCCAAGACCAGCAACTGTCACCCCTCTTCCGCCTCCCCGGCGAAATCCGCAACCAAGTTTACTCATACCTCCTCGGCACCTCCAAAACAATCAGCGTCTACCGCATCAATCCCCCTCTCTCCTCATCATCCAACGACTTCTGGCCCCAAATCAACCCATCCGCCCTCTCCGGCCGCCTCCTCCCCCTCTTCCTCGCCTGCCAATCCCTCTCCCTCGAAGCACGAGCATACTTCTACTCCCAAAACGCATTCTTCTTCCCCACCCCCTCACGTCGCAATCTCAATTCCCTATGTCGCACCTTCCTCGATTGCATCGGTGAGCAGAATGCCGCGTTCATTCAGCAGCTGTGCGTGCCCTTTCCGCTGGAAGATCCCAATGCGTTTGTGCGCTGGCAGGAGGCGCCACCGGAGGTGATGGAGGGGCGGTTGTTGTTCCCTGGGCTACCGGGGAGGGTGCCGAATTTGAGGGTTTTGGAGTTTATTAAGGGGGCGAGGGCGGGGGTGGTGATGGGGATGGATTTGGAGAGGGATCAGCTTGTAATAGAGGAGAAGAGGTGGTTGATTAGGGTGATTGATGGGGCGTTGAGGCAGGAGTTTCCGAGGTTGGAGAGGGTGGTTGTTGATGTGGAGGAGGGAGAGGAGGAGGCTGTGATGGGGTGTAAGGGGTGGACGACGAGGCTAGTGAGGGAGGTAGAGGAGTCAAGGTGGAAGGTGTTCTTGCCGCTGGGGAAAACGGAGTCGATGCCAGTCGAAGAGGAGCTAGTTGTGTTAGTCAATATGCCGAGGCGGGTGAGGTGGAAATGGAAGCTGATGAGGAGTGTGGGAATGGAGGTGAGCGAGAGTGAGAAGAGAAAGTTCTTGGATGACTGGAGGCCACTGGGGTGATGAAGAAACTGGATGGGAGAAGACTCGGATGCTCTTCGCACATCTTCACGGCCATACAGTTACCTAGTGAACAGCACCCGGAGTAGTACCCAGCCCGGAATAACAGAGACCTTTTTGCCGTCAGTTTCGTATTTTCAAATCCGATCAACCATTCTTTCCTCCTCCTGCACCCCGGGTCTTCTCCAAAAAACAACAACCCTCTCCCCGGCCTCCACCAACTCCCCCCTTCCTTCCACCCTCTCCTCAGCCCCCCACTCCTTCAACGGCCCAAGCATCTCCTCCTCATCACACCTCGGCCCAATCCACACCACAACCCCCACCCTGGCTCCCCTCTCCAAATAGGTCCCAATCAACCCCTTCTGCCTCGGATAAACAAACACCAGCCCCTCCGCCTCCTTAATCTCCCTCGCAACAGCCCAAGTCCCCGACACAACCAATGAATTCTGCTCTGGCAGGTAGCGATTTACCAGTCGGGAGTCTGGGGAGGTGACTTCGACGCCGAAGAAGGATGTTGGGTTTGTTGTTGCGCGGTGTGGGTAGACTGAGAGGAAGGTTGCTTCGAGGAGGCCTGGGCCGGAGCCGATGCTGAGTGTGAGTGAGGGCGGAGGGGGGAGGATTTCGTTGAGGAGGGCGAAAAGAGGGAGGGAGAGGGAGGCGCAGGATTGGGGGTGTCGGGTGGGGAGGGGGGTGATTAAGGGGAGGGCGGCCATTGGTGTTAATGGTGCGGATAAAATACTAGTAACTGCCGTTAGATGTTGAAAATGGAGTGAGGTTGAATCGCAACCTAGGACGGCTGAAGTGACTGACTGGGGTGAAGTTGAAATTTACCTGAGCGGCCCCACAATTCGGAGCTGGAACTTCAGCTGGATTCAGGCAGTGATACGTTGGTCAGCGTAGCGCGCACTGCAGCGCTCCCCGTTGTAACTGTGGTATCGGTATGTGATTACGGCCAAGGAACTGGCTCCAAGTCTTTTCAGGTGATATTCCGTTACGTCAAAAAAGACCGTCAAGGCTTCTGCGTGTTGGGTCACGCCGGGGTTTGGTGCTCAAGAAATTGATTACATGTGATACTAACTGAATCCCACAGCATATTTATAAACAGCGATGCAACGAGTACGTGCAAGCAAGTATCGTGAGAAACAAATCAATGACGATGCGCCTTGACCCATCAAGCCCTCCTGAGATCGCCCGCGGACTGCAGTGTCCATACCATACCAACGCTGATACCTTGCCCCTTTTATGCTTTCTGACATCAATTCATGCCCAAAACGGACCTCCCAGCACCTCCTAGATCCTCATTTCCGTATCTTGGAAGGCCGAAATGCACATTCGCATCAACATCGTAATCGTGGCTGGGACGGCAACCAAAGTAGGTTTCCTCTAGCGTTTGCATTTTCCCATCTCATCCGATAATAGTCTTGCAAAATACCCCCCAGAATCGTGAATCATGACCCATGTTACCGGTACCCATGTTACTGTCATCCAGTCACCCCTGCATCTGCACGTCTTCCTTCCTGAGAAGTCGCTTCCGGTTGTATAGATCGGTGTTCAGCACGTTGGTGAACCCGCGCGCCTTGAGCTCTTCTTGTATCTTGCTGACGAGCCACCCCTCCCGCAGCCACTGGTCGACCTGTTCGAGCATGAAGGGCGGTAGTTTTCTCGCTCGGGGGTCCGACGTCTGGTCCGAGGGCGGGTGGTTGTGGATCTTGTGGTCCTCGTTGGGGTAATGCAGCACCCACATATCCGTGCCCTTGGACGTCTCGATGACCTCAAACTTGAACAGGCAGCCGCACTTCTTGGACGCGCGGTCGGTGGTGGGCTTGCGGCGGCCCTCGGCCTTGGCCTGCAGTATGACGGACTCGTCGACGGGGGCGCGGTGATGGCGCGCCTCGCCGCCGCGGAAGCACACCCAGCGCACCTTGCGTTTTCCGCTGACCTTTGCGCCGGCGATGCGCATGCTGTAGCCGCGGGGGATTGTCCACTGGTCCAGCTCCTCCTGCATGGTCTCGCGCGACGAGATGGTGTAGCCCTCGGGGGGCGGCTCGAGCGGGCGGAAGGCGACCGAGGTCATGACGTTGGGGGCGCCGGCGGGGTTCAGCACCATGGCTTGCTGCTGGCTCGGCGGTGGCTGGAGCTGCGGCGGGGGGACCACTGCGACGGGCGCGGCCGGGGACACATTGTTGGGGTGCCCGATTCGAAGCACGCTCTCGATGCGGCTCAATCGCTGGTCAATCGCGGTGAGGGTGTTGAGGATCGCGTCTATCGTGGCGGCGGAGGCGAGGCCCAGGTGATCGGCCATCGTCGCGCGACAATCTGCGACGCTGCGCGCCCGGGGTTGGGTCAGCAAAGCTGCTGCTGCTGCTCGCTCGCTGCATTCGCGCATTGCGGGCACGGCCGACAGGGGTACGGAATGGAAAAACTTACATTGCGCTCTGGCTCGGACTGATCTCTCTTGTCGGATGGGACAAACGGCGAGGCGAGACACGCGACCGACAAGTCTGGGGAAGCTCCCGAGCCGTCGTCCAGCGGCTGCGCTTACCTGAGTCGAGGCCAGCGTCCGCCCGCGTTCAGAGTTGAGGGGCTCTTTGTTTGTCACGTGGTCTGCACGAATCAGTGAGCGCTGCGGGAAAGCAGAGTGGGGATGTGGGGGCACTTGATTTCGTTTGCATGTGGGGGCGCCTTGCATCCAAAGTCGGCATCAAACTCCAACGATCGTCACAAAATGGCGGAAAACAGTACCTGGGTGCTGAACCTATGGCCATCATATTTTGTTTCCTTATTTGGCCGTAACGTCAAAATATGCCAATTCACGGCCAAAAGAGATGCATGACAACAACATTTCTCTAGAATAGTGGAGCACAATCCCAGTGTCCTAGCTTCTTCCTCACCTGAATGAGGACGAGTGAAGCCTTCGTCGCCACGCGGGGCTCCCCAAGACATGCCTCAGCTCGGAAGCCGCATCATGGCCGCCATGGTGGGCTCGCCGACATTTATCTTCCGTGTCTCCGGGTTCCCAACGGTGACGGCAATCTGGATATTTCCATCGAATCCGAGGTCATGCCAGAAACGGGATCATGCTGTTTATACAACTGAACTCCCGATAGACTCGCTATCTGAAGTCGACAGTCTGACAGGCCACAGCCAAAATAAGCCATCCACGATGGCCACCGAGGAACAAGTCTTATCGTCAGCGGAGCCAAACAGACGTTTTGACATAAGCAGGGCCCCAAATCTGCCCAAAGAAAACCCCCGGCAAGTACGAAAACTCATCAAGGCTGCTGTTGTCGCGATACCGGACCAATGCGGGTGCCCCAAGCGTCCATATCATCTCGATAGCGATGAGGATCTCGACATCTACCGACCGGGGCACGGGACTCTGTGGGAAGAACAGCCCATACTCTGTCGCGAGGTACGCCGAGCTCCCCGAGAAACCAAGAGTTCGAAGTGCCTCGAAGGCCGCCTGTTCAGGCTGCAAGTCAGGCCAAGCTCCAAATTCCTCGAAACCAACCAGCCACCGCCCAATAAAAGCTCTCACATTCGGCCCTGGCGTCCCCAACCCTATCACCACCATCTTGTCCAAAACCAAACAACCATCCCACTCTCTCCCCTTTAATCCTTCCCCGCAGCTCGGCAGCTTGATAATCGGCCTCAAATCTCCCTCTCTCGGCCTCCACCTTTTCCCCTCCCTGTCATCCCTCGCCTCGGAACTGAACACAAAGCTATAATCACCCTTCCGCTCACACAGCGCCATGAACGCGCCGCACGGACTCATCCCTTCCACTGCCTTCGCCAACTCCGTCGAAATCGCCCCCATCATCGCATAGAAATGGTCCTCTGGCACCGTCTGCGACCGCTCGTCCATCACACGCATCACCTGCAGCGCCGACCTCCCCAGGTACGCCGCAATTTTATAGTCGGACAAAAGCTCCTCCAAGGCGTTGAGACGGGGGTACCTTGTGCGTTCCCTCGGCGGAAGCAGGGCCAGGGAATGGCCAAGACGGTTGAAGAAGTCCATGACGTCGATCAGCACACTAGTGCAAGGCGGGAGGCTATCACTGTCGCAGGTGATGCAGAGACTGCGTGCGTTAACGGTCTCTTGGTAGGTCCAGGCGCGGGTCATCCAGTCTTGAGCCTCGAGGATGTCGAGGTGGGCCGGTGTTAGGGGTATGGAGAGGAGGGCTTGCTGGATCACGGGGAGGGCCTCGGAGGTCAGGACTACGACGACTTCGGACGCGCGGGAGTAGATGAAGCCCATGCTCTGGAGGGTCGAAGCTCGGAGTGAGGGCTCTGAGGGCGACGGTACGCAGAAGGCGTCGATCCAGATTTTACGAGCGTTGGGGCGCTGAGCGATTGTCGTCGCGAGCACAGGGAGGGTGCGGTCTGAGACTTCGTGCGGAGGGTGGAAGGGGCTGGGCGAGCGACCGGTTCCCCAAGAGTACGAGACGCAGATGAAGTCGGCGCTTTCATCGGCGGTGTTGGGGATTTCTTGCTCCAGGAGACCCCATCCTTGGCCGTTGATCTCCAGGCGCTGATCTCCGGGTGCGCAGTCTGGGCTGACTACGAAGAGCTTCATTTTGCGGGGAACGTGATGCAAAGAAAGGGTCTGAAAAGGGAAGGATCTTGGGTTTTACAGGGTGAGTTGGTTCTCTTCGTTTCGGTGAAATGCGCATTGACAATGGCAAGGCTCCGGTTTGGTCTCATAATGATAAGAGAGTTATGGGTGGTTACACAGTCGGGGTAATGCGATATCCTCCCGTCATGATTTGCCGTCCCATGTGCCTCCGCGGCGTGAGACACCCAGACTCGACACAACGACACAGCTATCGATTTTAATCGGAGCGATATGTTTAAGAACGAGAACGTCTCTTTGCACTCTAGTTTTCGTCTCACTTGCACTTTGAACCCACACACTAGGTATGCAGCCCTGTGGTCCGGCTAGGGACTTGAAAGGCCTAGTAAGTTGCTCAATAGGCCATACCCACATCGTGAGAGACCTTGACTGCATCTTGGGAGGCCTTAGTTGCATCGTGGGAGGCCTTAGTAGCATGGAATACGCCTCTTGACAATGAGAAAGGCCTTTTGAGAATACGAGAAGGCCTGTGATATTAAAATTTAGGCTTGGGGTTATATGTTTGTTTTCTAGCCAACACGGACGCCAGGAATTTCCTTTAGGTAACGGTTGGTTGCCTAATTCCCCCTCTCTTGACCACACCGCATCTTCATCCACATTCACCTCGTTTTGTCATGCACATTCACCTCGGTTTCTCATCCACATTCCTCGATTCCTCAAGAAACTGCCGGCAGCCGAAGACAAAACTTCATTCACTTCTCACAAATAGGTATGTCTGACGATTATGAGGTCGTGGATCACGCGGAAACTGCGCTGGATGATGCCGCCATTCTCGACAAGATTCGGGAATGGCTGCAGCCGACAGATTATCTGGCAGAATCTGGAGAGTTCCGCCGCCACCTCTCGTCACAGGCTCCTGATACAGGGCTTTGGATTTGTGACACGGATGAATACCGGAAATGGCACGACTCGGACCACGGCAGCCTCTGGATCAAGGGCATCCCTGGCGTAGGCAAGTCGGTCATCGCCGCATCGCTTGTGCAGCATCTGCGCACAACCGAGCAATACCCAGTGTTGTTCTTCTTCTTCCGAAATATCATCTCTGTCAACTTCTCGCCCCGTGCCCTCATCAAGGACTGGCTTGCCCAGCTCCTTCCCCATTCTGCCAAGCTGCAGTTCGCCCTGCAAACCCGTCTGGAACTTGAAACCGCCTTGACCGAGATATCTGATGACGATCTTTTTCAACATTTCCTTGATGGCCTGTCCTGCGTCCCGAAGGTTTACTGCATCGCCGATGCCCTTGACGAGATGGAATCCGATAGCCGCCAGCGCCTCTTTCTCGACCGGCTCAACAGTTTGGGAACGTATCGCCCTGCCTCACTCAAGCTACTCATGACAAGCAGGCCAAAAAGGCACCTTCAAAGCGCCCTGAGAGACTCGTCCATCGTACATATCAGCCTCCAGCGACGCCTCGTTGATATCGATATAGTTGCGTATTTGCGTCATCGACTGGGAGACCGTGCGCTCAGCGCGCTGCATCACGATGTGACTACGGACGTAGCAAAGCGTCAGCATATTATCGACATGGTTGCGCGACGGTCCGAGGGCCTGTTTCTCTATGCGAAACTCGCCGTAGATCAGGTTGTGCGCGATTTCGTCACCAACAAAGACTTCAGCCACGTCAATAGTATTGAGGCGCTGGAGGCTTCCCTGCCAGTTGGGTTAGAGCAGACCTACAGTGCCATGTTGGCAAAGCAGCGCGACAAAAACGGGGTATCGGTCGATCTACAGATTCATGTGCTCGAGGCTGTCACGCACTCGGCCCGGCCCTTGCGCCTGAACGAGCTCACGAGCCTCATCAAATGCGTCTGCCCAGATATCAATGCGCCGCCAGGTGGTCTCAAGCCGTTCATTGCCGGATGCTGCGGCTCACTCGTCGAGGTCATGGAGGATGAGACCTTGCAGGTCATTCACCACTCCTTCACCGAGTTTCTGCGCGGTGATAACCGCAGCAGCGGGCAGTCTGCAGACAGGGCGGAAGACATCCCTCTCATCGACTCAGACAGGGCACACAAGCGAATGGCCATGAACTGTCTCCGCTATCTCAAATCTGGCGCAATGTTACGAGATGGAGAGTCCGACACTGGGGATTCTGAAGAAAAGGAGCCTCTCAACTACCAGGATGCCCGCCTTCTCCACCCCTTTCTCGCCTACGCTGTCGAGCACTGGCCGTACCACGCCAAGCACTACGATGTGCACGACGACGAATTATTTGCGGCTATCATGTCTTTCCTCGACCCAAACAGCCTTACCTTCTTGAGATGGCTTTCCCTCCAGTGGGGGATCGCGGCCAAGAGCAGAGGAAATACTGGCGGTATCCCCCACGCGATCCATGTTGCCGCTTTTGCCGGCTTGTCAAAGTTTGCTATGGCTTTGCTGGCCCAAGACCCTGCATCCGTCTCTGTGGTGGATGTCCAACAGCGCGTCCCGCTACACTGGGCGGCGGCGAACGGCCACGCCGAAGTCGCCTCGTTGCTGATCGAACATGGCAGCAACCCCAACGCCGAAGATACGCGTGGACTGAAGCCAATACATCTGGCCGCCCAGCGGAACCACGTAGCTGTGCTCAAGCGTCTTCTCGAGGCGGGGGTTGAGCCTGACACCATCAAAACTAAGGAAAACCGCAACGGTCGTCTACTGGGCGGCCAGCGGATCACCCGAGGAGAAGACGCTATCCTCTACGCCTGCAAAAGGGGACACACCGAATGCCTCAGAGAAATGATCCCTTTCTGCACGCCTGAGATGCTTGAGCGGCTGCTATGCGAATGTTGCAGATGTGGTCGCTCCGACGCTGTCTTAGCCATTCTGGAGGGCTCAAACGTCTCCCCAAATGCCACATATCAGCAAGCGACGGCTCTCTACTTTGCATGTAAATCGGCGGATGTGAAATCTGCCATCGCCCTCATACAACGCGGCGCCGATGTCGGGAAAACGTCAACTTGGCACCCTCCGCGGCGGATTAATGGCGGACCACCGCCCTTTGCTGAGAGCACGAGTGCACCGATTCATGCCTTGGTCAACGTATGGCGGGAGAGCAACGACGAAGCATGTCGCGCCATCTTGCAAAGCTTGATTGGAGCCGGCGCCGACCTTGAACAGCTTGACGGGAACGGCGAAACTGCTCTCTTCCTTGCAGTTGGGAATATGGAGTACGGCTCATACCCAGCGAGGCGGCCCCTTCGCCTACCTGCTCTTCGGGCATTGCTAGAGGCGGGTGCCGACGTCCACCGAACTCGCAAGGGGAAGACGGCGCTGCACATCGCATCCATGTTCAACAATCTGGAGGCAATCCAGCTGCTGGTGGAACGGGGATGCGACCTGAACCAGAAGGACCAAAACCAAGACACGCCATTACTTTGTGCCATGAGGGATGGGAGGGAGGGAACGAAGGCTGGTGCTGCGATCGTCAACTATTTTCTTGCGCAGGGTGTTGTTGACTTGAGTTCTCGGAACAAATACGGGGACACGGCAGTGGGGCTGGCCATGTCAATCCAGTTTGACATGTTCAAGACTCTCCTTGCCCATTGCAAGGATATCATGGTCAAGAAGCGCTGCTGGTTCCACCTAGCAAGTGTGAAGGCTGCTCCCAAGGGAGACTTTCTGAAGTTCCTTGAGTTGTTGTTAGCAGAAGGGATTGACGTTGATACTCGAGACACATTGGGGAACACCCTCCTGTTGAACTGCTTGGAGGATAGCGAGGACGGAGTCAAGACCAGCATCCTTGTGGACCGTGGGGCAGACCCTTGCGCGGTGAACAACAAGGGCGAAAACGCGCTCCTCGTTCTCTCTCGGCGTGCTTGGCGTAGATCTGCCGGGCACGCTCACATGGAACGCCTCATCGCGTACGGGGTTGATGCCCGAAGCACAGACAAACATCGGAACACGCTCCTCCATTTGGCCGCCGCTGACTGGAATGGTGATGCAGACCATGTGAAGTGGCTTCTTGGTCTCGGCATCCCATTGAGTGCCTTGAACAATGATGGCCGGACTGCTTTACATCTATATTTGCGCGGGTTGAAGCGTGACACTTGTGGTATGCTACCTGTCGATGAGATTGTCCATTTCCTCGACGCTGCCGGTTACGGGGCTGATACGCTGGGGATTATGGACAACGACGGGCTGGGTGCGGTGCATCTAGCGGCCATGATGTCCGAGTACGAGCTGGCCAAGGTGGTCAACGCCGGGGCGGATCTGGGATTGCTCACTAAGGACTCGCAAAACGTCCTGCATCTAGTCTGCCGGGCTCGGAGGCCAGGGATCTTGTGCCAGATTCTGAACCACTATCCTTCCGGAACCGTTAGCGTTGACCACAAAGACAAATCTGGCCTCACGCCCCTGCATGTTGCCTGCGCCTCTGGGCAAGCCGAGTCGGTGGCTCTCCTCCTGAAGCACGGGGCGGACATCCACGCTCTGGGCCCACAGGACATGACGGCGCTTCACTTTTGTGCGCAGTTCCCATTGGAGCAAGGCATTTGGGAGTCTGGCATGCTTCAGTACTCCGAGTCGTGGGTCCGAGGGCCGTCCTCTGACCCCTTACGCCCGGCTGGCGAGGAGAGATCGAGGAATTATCCTTGGTACTTTGGTTCACACCACATCGGGAATGCCGAGACACGGACTACAACGGCTATATCGTCACCTGTTGGAACCATCGCAAAGTTACTCATCAATGCCGTATGTGTCACACAGCCATGTTTGGGGTTGAAGCTTGATTACTAACCGTGACCTAGGGAATCAATGTCGCCGCCGTAGACAAGAAGAAGTTTACTGCCTTGGATACCGCGCTCTATTTTGGCTGCGCCGACTTTGTGGAGATCTTTGCGACCAATGAGGAGCTGTTTCAGGCGGCAACGGAAACTCTGCGAACCGGGGACGCTAATATCACGCGCTGGGAAGAGAGGAGCCAGAGGCTGAGAACACAGATGGTCTTGGCCCGGCCGAGATCTGGCTTGGCTCATCTACGAGCACAAGGGCCCCTGCTTGAGGAAGTTCTGCAGTCACCTCGCCGATACCTCGATCTCCTCTCGGTCGACGACGCAGCAGTGTTGATTAGCGAATCCTTCGAGGCCGAGCCGTCCCGTCTTTCGCATTATGATCTCTTGAAGGAGTTGCTCAAGCCAGTGGGTCTCGCCATCGCCGAGAAGGTGCCTCAGTTCGTGCAGCATTACGGTTCCTACCAAGTGGCCCGCGAATACATTGAAAAGTCGCGAGAGGCTGGACACTGGTACTACGCCTACAAAAAACCTGCCTTCACCGCTCTCCAAGTGGCTGGCCTTGAAGCGGAGTGTAATCTCGAGACGCTACGCTTCCTGGTTGAAACGGTCGGTGTTGACGTCAACGCGCGCTATGCACATCATAGTGGCGAGACGCGGACATGCCCACTTGAGATTGTATCCGGCGGGACGGCACTCCATGTTCTTGCCTCGGCCAAGTATTACTGGCAGGTCGAAGGCCTTCGTTACCTCCTTGCCCACGGCGCCGAAGTCGACGCGCTAGACGAAAAAGGCCAATCTCCTTTGCACATTGCTGCTGGGAAAGAGATAGTTTCTAGCACCAGGCATGACAAGCGCGGCGTTTGGGGCACGGCTGCTACCCGAGTCTTGCTCGATCACGGCGCCGACCCAAATCTGCTTGACAAGGAGGGCTTGTCTCCGGTTTACAAGGCATCTGCTACACCGGAAGCGATGCGAGAGCTGCTTCGTCGAGGCGCCAACCCTTCCCTAGGGAAGTGCCCTCCGATATTTGAGGTCATCTTTGACCAGAACCTTGAAGCGATGGAGTTGCTGTTAGATAACGGCGTTGATGTCAATTCTATCGACGAGACGGAGCTTCACTACACCAAGAAAACCCGCAAGTTATACGCTGTCTTTTGCTCGGCCTTTTCGAAGAAGACTAACGCTCATTTCTGCCACTCGGCCCCATTGCTGCGCACGCTCGTAGCCCGTGGGGCTGACTTATACCTTCCTCTCAACAACGATGAGACACTAGCTCATTTTCTTTTCGAGGTCCCGAAGTTTGTGGTCCAGGATTCGCTTCTCAAAGACCCCTGTGTATCGCTGATCGACTTCAACCGCCGCGACCAGCGCGGCAGGACCGTCCTAATGGCTGCTTGCGCGGCGCCGCATCTTGGGGACTCGGATGCGCCCAGCACCCTCGTGCGCATCCTAGAGCACGGGGGCGATGCCTCTTTAGTCGACGACAGCGGCAAGACGGCGCTTCACCACCTCTTGATCAACGAACACCCTTTTGACGACACGATAATCCAGTTCATCAACCTTGAAGCGGTCCATCCAACCCTGCTTGTCAAGGACAACGACGGATTCACCCCGTTGCATCACGCCCTGCGCTTCCTGCGGCCCGCCATCTGCGAGTTGCTCGTCTCCAAAGGTGCAGACGTGCTCGAAGTAGACCCGAACGGCCTGACGGCTTTGCACCACATTGCCAACAAAATCCACCGGACGACTCGTCCATCCCCCTCGGTCCTCGACAAAGATCTGCCAGCCGACTACCCAGACCAGTGCCTGGCGCTGTGGCAAAGCTTTATCGCCCAAGGGGGCTCCATCAACGCCCCTGAAAAAGACGGCAACACCCCTCTCCATGTCTACCTCTTGTCCGGCGACCGCAAGCCCACCAGTGGTTATGACCCAGAAGAGGAGCCAATACCCTGCCATCTCACCCTGTATGACAAGCTATTCCCGTCTGACAGCGGTGTCGACGTCTTTGCTGTCAACGACGAGGGGGAGACAATGCTCCACGTGACGGCGAGACGGACGGTGTCGTACTACACGCAAGAAGCACACGATAAGAAGCTTTTCTTCGCCCTGGTGGCGATGGGGCTGGATCCGCTGAAGGAGGATGCCAAGGGGAGGAGTGCGTTGGATGTGGCAAGCGCGTGTGGAAAGGATGATGTTGTTGCGGCTTTGAGGAGGGGATGAAGGCGGTGAAGCGGGATAGTAAGGTCTGAGCAGCTAGCTAATAATTAGGCCCTACCTGCATTACGAGAGACCTTGACTGCATGCATCCTTGGAGGCCTTGGCAGCATTGGAATAGGCCTTTTTAAAATGCAGAAAGGCCTATGATATCAAGATTTAGGCATTGGGTACAATTGGGGTTATGGTTGGATATCTGGGCCTTGCGAGAACGAGAACAGGACGGGATCGGTCTAACAACGGGAAGTACAAAACGCAGCTATTTGACCCTATAGCAGTCTTACCGGAGGACAATCTAGTCAGTTCTAACGTCTTGCACAGGTATATTAGCTTCCATTCCATTGAGATAACGACTATTGCGACTTACTGTGTCGTGTTCTCCTGACGAGCCAGCTCATTCCATTCCCTCTGCCACTCATCGAGTATGTCCTTCACAGCTCGCTTCCGGGCGGCTTTGGCCGCGGCAGTTGTTCCTCCAGCCCCAGACAACAGACGTTCAGCCACTGACTTCGGGCCATTGAGATACTCCTCGAGCATCACCCGCTGCGCACCTCCACCATTAAATCCATCCCTGCTCTCCAATTAGCTCGGTGTTCAGGGGTGCGCACGGACCACTTGCCGGCCGTCTTCGGTCACAGCTGCCCCTGACGCGGATGTGTTGTTGGAGGGCATCTTGGCGAGGTCTTATCGACAAAGGTGAGTCGTGTTGTTTTGTTTTTGACAATGGAGTTTCTAGGCTGATGATATTGGAAATGTGTAGCTAACTAAAAACTCCTTTCCCTATTACTGCGCAATTTTGACTGCTTTATAGCAAACATATCCTCCATACTTTTTGATCGCTCCTTGAGAAGGGAAGGCATGGCATTGCACGGACAATTGAACGCCATGAGAATTGATGTTCGAATTTGTGGCGATGTCTGTTTGAACGTATATCTTCGAAAGCCTGTCTTGACTGTTCGACATGCTCAGTTGAAGTTGGGGGATTGCCGCAAAAGGCCGCAGGCCGTCCAAGGGCTTCCATTGGGCCATGGCTTTCGCCCCCAAAACGGAAGCCGCAGCCAAACGAACGCCGCAGCTCTGGCTTTCGATTTCGTCCGGCTTTCATGTGATCACGTGTGGTTCGCATCGAGGCAACTACAGCAGGAATTTCTGAAGGCAGCAGCTCACCCAGACACCTTGGCATTTTTCGCAAACTTCAGCACGGAATCATTCTCGCCGCACCTCAGATCCAAAGAATCTAACAACATACCCCAACCCTCGGCGGTAGATCACATTACGCGCTTGCTGCCATGCCACTGTACGACCTCCGAGATCCTAAGAAGATTGGTGATGGGGGGACGAGCCATGGTACGTTCCAGTTACAAGAATCGGAACCTCGTTCTCTAATCTTCAAAAGCCGCACTCGAAGGGATGAAAAGCCACAGCTTCATAACCGAAACGCCCTCGACGAAAACAGACACCGGATTGGAACCTGACGGCTCAAACGCCGTCTCCAAAGGGCAAATTCCGTCGGGAAAAAAAGCTCGACGCCCCTACCCGGAGCAAAAGAACTTCGCTTGTCCGTTTTGGAAATCCGACCAGCTAGAACACATAAAATGTGGATCCATGTTATTTCCAGCGATTTCTTATGTGAAGCAGCACCTTGCGAGGGTTCACAGACCCCCCTTCTCTTGCCAACGATGCCATCGAGTTTTTGAAAGTCACCAACAGCTCGAAAGCCATTTTCTAGAGATATGCAAGGTGGAACCCGCCCCCAAAACCGGTTTCCTTACGGCGGAACAGGTGGCGCGGTTACAAAGGAGAAGTTCACCTACGGTCACGCTGGAACAACAATGGTTTCAGATCTATGACATCGTTTTTCCGGGGCGGCCTCGACCAATATCGCCATATGACGACAAGACCGCTTGGGTTTTATCATTATATGACGATTTCGTATTTTCGGAAGGGCCTAAAATCTTTCAAGATGTCCTATCCTCTCATCGTGTTGGCGACCCTAGCATCGACTCGATCCTTCAGGATGCGCTGCTACATGTCAATACTCGATTCCTTAGTACATTGGACAAGATACCGGACAACGGCAATCCCGGTGAATCGGCGATAAGGCCATCAACCGTTTCGGGATGGTCCGGTACAACGCTAGTGCCTACCGATGCCCCAAGTCCCTTGGATCAGTCTGACTTTGATGGTACGTAAACTCGGTCCGAGATATTTGTATGCCTGGCCGTACGGATTGCTAACTCAGATGTTTGCGAGCTAGACTTCAAGTCAGAAGACGCCGATTGGTCACTTGAAGAGGACTCGTTTCTTGTTCAGGCGTGGGGGAGCGGAGTGGCTCCGGACGAGATCCCTGAACACCTTCCGGGCCGCAACGCTGTCGGCTGCCGCCGCCGCTACCAGGAGCTCCATGCCAGTTGGAGCGAACAGATGAAGAACAACGCCAAAGGCTCTCAAGTTCCAAAAAACAAAACCGTTGACTCAACTTCGAATGAGGGGTGCATTGATATTGATGTGAGCCCTGTTGGTGAAGCTGAAGAATGGCGAAGCCTAGCCACCAAGCCCCAAGAACAGACCATTCCCAGATTGTCCTCGATATCCGATGACATGGCATTACCGTCAACGGATGAATCGGGAAGCCAGACAAGCACGGACTGCAGCGACATCTCAGATCCAGGCTGGCCCGACGATTTGGTCATGTACAGCACGTCTCGCCTTTGCTCCCTCGAGTCGCCTACGGTTGATAGACTTGTTGGCGCCTTCCTCCAAACTTGGCCGCAGACTTCAACTGCAGATGCGGCTAATGTAGCTGCCGAGCCGGCCGATGCTTCCGCATCCTCACCGCACGAGAATACGTCTTCAGAATCCAACCCTTCCCCCCAATCGTCATCAAAAGCCTCCTCCTCTGGAACAGGGTTGACCTCACGGTCCACATCCGAGAAAGGAGGCGCTCTTCGAAAGCGTCAGTGCCAAGACGACGACGACGATGAGGGTGACGGGCCCAAAATGCCGCGAGACGCAAAGCGCCAACGTATCGAGCCGGGTGGGAGGCTCCTCGCTTGTCCATTTCAGAAAAGATACCCTCTCCAGCATTTTTTCTGTGGACACCACGGAAAAGCTCGCGGGTTTAGCACAATCGCCTACGTCAAGGACCACATCCGAAAATTCCACATCCGCTCTCCTGTCTATTGCCATCGGTGCAAGCATGAATTCGATGATTCGGACAAATTGGATAAGCATATTGACGAGTTCATGAAACCGGAAATCTGTGAAGAGCGCCCATTCCCTGACGAGACGGCGTTGCCTTGGAAAGCGAGCCTTCAAAAATGGTCAAGGACACAAGTCAAGAGATGCTTAAATATGGACGAACAATGGTTTTCTGTTTGGGGTTTTCTATTCCCAGGCATTGTTAAACCACTGAGTAGTCGGGTGGATGACGACATATGTGAGCACATTCGCGACATCCAGCAGTTCGTCACGACTCAAGGGGATGATACGGTATGCTGCGTCGCCAACCCCCTGATTGCCAAATGCAAACACATACTGACCAATATCTGTTTCTGCAGATCAGAGAAGTCATCCAAGAGAATGGGCTCCTTCCCAGCGCAGAGGATGACACTCAGATGGTCGAACGCCCATGGAAATCAGAGGAGCTGGAAACGTTCGCCATCCGTGTCTGTGGCTTGTTTATGAAGAAGATACTCAGCCGCGGAGGAGACGTGTCTCATCACGAGAAGGCCAGCTGTTGCAACAAACGAGCTCCTGTTGACAGCAAATCGACACCGGAAAACGGCAGGCCGGGGCCTTCTTGTCACACCAATCCCTCGAAGTTGACTCGTCCGCCGACGCCAGGACCACCATCCGCCGATGTGGAAGTACAGCAAGGGCCTTCGTCTCAAACCAATCCCTTCCCATTGACTCATTTGCCAGAGATAGCACCACCCTCTGCTGAGGTAGATATGCAGCATGGGTCTTCTCAGGACGATCCCGTGCCATCGACCTTGACTTTTTTTCCGGGGCCAGCACCACCACCACTACCCGGCGGGGTGGAAGTGCAGCAGGGCACATTTCCACCACTTTCTGAAGACTTAGCCCCACTGCAAATATTTGGTGCAAGCGCCGGCGCTGATCCTTCGAACGGACAATACGGAGAGTTTATGAATGACTTTCTAGGAAGGACTCCGGACTTTGATTTTGTTTCTGATGAAACACTTGGCGCTAATCCGTTCACCGGAGGCTACGGGGATCATTTGTTCCCGCCAGAGAATCCAGAGTAGTATAATATAGTTTAGGTATGTCACTTGCCGCTCTAGTTCTGACTAGGCTTAGGCACGGCGGCCAAGACCTGAAGTTTTGTTCGGAAATCAATTCCATATCTCATGGGCTGTTCGCTTCGTATGGGCGAACTCCTTTTCTCGCCTTTGATTTCTTGCGAGGATAAACAAACTTATGTCTTTTACGGTGAACTAAAGATACCCCCAAGCCTTCTTATTACTCCTGTTGCTCAATTTCGTTCATGTATTACAACAACCCCAGTTCTGTGACAACTAAAGTGTGGCACAAGCCCCCGCCAACTCCTCCAGAAACCCCAATCAAACGACTGGTGTGAACTGCGGCGCAGTCTCACCCAACCTCCGGTTCACATCCCCACTATATGCGGTGAATCTCTCATCCACAGCCTGAGGGCTCAGCTTCTCCGACTGCCGCAGCACCAAGATGGAGATGACCCACCCGAACAGCTCCAAGCCTAGCTGACATATCGCGAACGACCAAGCCGCCAACTACGAGACAATGACTTGTCAGCCCAAAGCCACGACCCCATGCACCACCGAACAGCAAAGAAATGGGAAAGCTCACCTGCGAGTTACAATTCGACTCCGCTTGGATAGGCTGTATCTCCGCCGCCGGATCGGTACACGTATAGCTCCAGAGGTCCGCATTCTGACCCGAAGCATTCCCAAAGTCGAAGCTAGTCTTGCTAATGACTGCCGAAATACCATAGCTGACCGTCTTGGCCGAAGCAACGACATAGTGCGCTGCGCCGCCAATGCGGATAGCCCAAGGCGTGTACTTGCTCTTCGGCCGCAGGTACGCAACAATCATGCAAATGTCGAAGACGAGGGCGGCGATGGAGACGCTGAAAAGGAGGAGGGTAGGCACCACGTCGGGGACGGTCGGCCATGCTCCGGGCTGGTCTTTCGTGTTTTGGTACGTCCAGTACACCCGGCCCTGGAAGACGGCGATGGCGATGGAGAGGAGGGCGGAGAGGATGCTTTGGACTATGCGGAGGATTTTGATGCGCTTGTCGCGGCGGGCGAATTTGACTTCGTCGAATCCATCTTGGGCATCGGGGACAGGCTCGGTTTTTACGGCGGCGTAGCCTGCGGGCTTCTTTTCGCTCATGGTTGGGGGTGTTTGTTGATCAGCCAACTTAGGCCGGGGTGAAAGGGGAGATACTATAAAGAGGTAGTAGGCTCGGCGGGATATAAGTCAAGTCGAGTTTCTCGACAAAAAGGAGACAAGGAGAGGAAAAGCAAACTCGGGCCGTTCTCTTCTCTTATCAGCCCAGCCAGGCTGCCTCTCCGCTGCTTCTGCAGACCCAAACGGCATTCCGCGTCGTTTTGGTGGACTGCAAATGCCACCGGTTTGGTGTTTCTGGGCATGCAATTGGCGGGCCATGCATGACAGAAAGCGGCTGGACGTCTGCTGGCCGACGCCACACAGCGACAAATGCAAGCTGAACTGCAGCCAAAGCTTGTTTTTCTCCACTCAGACGTCGACACCAGCCAGTGTAACCACCCGAGAGCCGACAACATAGTTAGCGTCTCATGCAGTCAAATGGTCTGGCCCTTCTCCGAGCCTCCTCCACCCCCGATCCCGGCAATACTTCGGGCACAAGCTCGTCTTTCTTCGGATTGATCGAGGACACCACTGTGGGTATTCAATAGTGGTCGCGGGAAGGATTCACCTTGCTTCTGAGGAATCATATAATGTTGATGTTGTAGATGTAACACAACTTGAACGTCTTGTTCTTGGTTGATGACAATAATGATCCATGATCCTGGCCCAGAATCGAGCTCAGGTTAGGGCCATTAAAATGTGAACGTTTTGCACGTACTTACGGTTTCTAATAATAATTGAGGAGTGTGAATAACCCTGCGCCCTCTCTTCAATCCGAGTAAAAATCGAATCGAGGACGGACCACTCCTGGGGGCACGTTGTACCACAGCCACCACATCTCCTCGTTTTCTAGCTCGTCATAGAACTCTGGGCAAAGCAATGTCGTGCGTATCTTCATCACGTCCTCATCTTCGAACATTGGATTCCCAAACTCGTCGGTCGCATCCTCCCCGGGCGGAATCGGCTTGGGGTCGTGCCAGCCCCGGATAATCTTGACATGGCCCTTGTGTAGACCGAAAGGGTCCATCATGCTCAGAAGAGACTCCTCGTCAACTTCAATAAAGTATGTGTAGCGCGAACCCAGTGGCGCTCCATTTGTGTCGATATCAATCGCAGTCTCCCCGAACTCGGCACGGACCCAACTCCTGAATCTCTGTTTCAGCTCTTCGAGTGAAGCACCTTCGAGCTTTGGGTCCTCTATAAACACCCATTCGAGCGAGTCGGCGATATGAGGGTTATCGGATTTGGCGACCCCTTTGCAGGTCTTGTCGTAGATAGCTTCCTTGAAGCTCTCCCAGTGTTTGTCGAGCTCGGGATTGTAGGTGGTCCGGATAACGGCCCATCCCCACTTGCTCCCAGGCTCCCCATGCTTGATGGTCCAGTGTATCCGGCGCTCTGGAGAGAGCTCGTGCCAATGTATGCCGTTTTCTTCGTCTTCTGTCCAGGCGTGGGATGCTGAGGACATAAATGGTCGTTTGAAGGACGTGGTTTGAGTGCATGTTGTAAGACGCGTGGTCGGTCGCGTCGCCAACCTTGGCAGCTGTCGGGGAACATGAGTGCTGGAACAGAAACGTTGACAGGCGCGCAAGAGCGATTGCGGGGGTCTAAATCTCAGGCGAAGCGCTGGCATGGCAGCCATTTGAAGTCAGTTCGATTTCCTACGCGCAACGTGGCTGGATGCGAGATGAGATGCAAGATGCCAGGGAATGAAGAGATGAAAATGCTGAGCAGGAACCGCTGCCAAGTAAGTGTAACGCGACCCCACATGCCCCAACAGAGACCCCGGAGGAGCATCAAGGTTATCTACAAACCTTGGAGAACGTCACATTGGGGTGGTACTGGACCGTTACAATGTAGGGGGGCGATACGAAGGCTGCATGTCAATCTTATTCCCCAGGAATGACCAAAGCAATCTGTTACCGCCAAAGTGAGCCCTCGCGCTGTATTTCTGTCATTTCGAGGAGAACCAAAGCAAGCTAAGGTAGTTGTTGCGTCAACCTGATTTATGTACATGACACCATGCGCATCAATGACATTCCCTCCCCGGCGGCGGCGGTTGCGCCGCATCTTGTTTCCCTTGGAATCACCGAGCATGGCCGTGACAGGACACAGTTGTGATGTTGTTACGTGTATCCAATCGGCCCAACACTCACGCGCAGGAAACTGGCAGCGATCTACGAAACCCAAAGCCCTCGTCCGAGTCATGCCAAGAAGTGATAAAAGAAGTTCCGGCCTTGCAGAACGCTCCCGCCGGCAGTTGCTATGCGGGGATGCGGGATATGATTGATTGAATGGTGTATGGGCGGTGAGGTACGCGGCGGGGGACACAATCGAAAGAGCCGCACTTGCCGCTGTCTGTCAAGTCTGTCTGGGCCGGGCGTTGCCCTATCTCATCCTCAGAATTTGAGGTCACCATTCCGTGGACCGCGAGGGGCTCCAGCGCCTCAACAGGTGCTGCGCGATTTGGCCCGCAGCCGTAACAGCGTTTTCTCTATCTAAGACTTGCTTCCGAGCCAAACCTGACCGCCATGATTCCCTCGTCTTCTCAGATGCACGGATCCCTCCGTCGATACACCCACAGAGAATATCAATCCACCTCAGGAAATGTCCGACTCTGTACTGTTCGACGCATTCCTCTCCAAGCACCCGCAGGTGCGCTTCATTCACCTCCAATGGTTAGACTACACGTCCACACTGCGCGGCCGCGTGTTTCCCGTCAGAAACGTGCGAGAGATGCTGGCGACAGAGCAAACTCACCGGCTGGGTGGCCTTAATATGTGTCGGATTGACAATGTGGCGCCGCCTACACAGAATGACGCGTCAGGGTCAGTCGGAGGACCGGTTGGCCAGGGTCGCCTCGTGCCGGACTTGGTATCGATCCGCCTATGTCCGGGGTTGGAAGGGCACGCCTCCATATTTTGCAACTTCGTTAGCGTGTCGGTCGATTTCGACGAAGCGAACTCGGAGTTTGATCCCGCCCAGATGTGTGCGTTCTGTCCTTGGAAGGCTCTGCAAAGGGTGGTTGCCAGGGCAGAGGAGATGGGGTTATCCTGATCGTAATACGAGACGGTTAGAATCTGTTGAATGTTAGTTTTGCTTCAATGACACAGCGCCCTTGATAGATTTGCCATTGTATAAGCCAGGAAGCCGGGATCAAGTTACTGTGGGCTGGTTGTAGGACCCGGCGCACAGTTGGCGGGCCGGCTTCCTGCCCTGCCCGTCATCGGGACATAGATACCTTACCTATCCTGCTGTTAGGTCATCAGCTTCACGAAAGCAGCGCATAGAGGTCAATGTGCGGACACGGACGTCTAGAGATCTCCCCCCACAGCCGGGACTGTCTGTATCCGCGACCATAGTGGAAGACATGCCCAAGTCCTTCGCTAATTGAGTAATCAAAGTCTGCCTAAATTAAGGGGAGTATGTCAGATTTCCTAGTATACCTCCGGACTCTGCTGGCAGGAATAGAGCCACTCTACCTCTCCATCGGGTTTCGAAAGGCTTGATATGTGGGTAACCGGAAGGGCCGCCATTGTCGCCCTCGCGGACATCTCCTTGTTCTGGCTTCGTGGCGCAGTGCAAAATACAATGGTAGCAAGTCAGAAAATGACACACCTGATTAAAATAGGGGAGAAAGGTTGCAAAAGGGGTAGGTACTTTCGGTAAGTTGAATGCCAGGGAGGAAAGAAATTGCACATGGTACTTCAGTTGGTGTTTTGCGCAAATCCGTGAAAAGAAGCTTGGGAGTCACTCCAGCCGCGAACATCCACCCCTGTCGATTTGATAGTGAGGCTAATCCATATTAGGAATTCTCTTGCGACAGGGGTGGTGAACCAGCAGCTGTCGCCGGTGGGTAAGGTGCCCTCCTTGAAATCTACCATGAGGGCCAAAAGCCCAACAACTACCTATGGTTGATACTAGCTCAGTACGTAAGTTTGCGGATACGAGAGGGGTCGGAATGGAAATTATGGCGTGTCTGACGCGACTCTGGATGCGCAGAACAACGCAACTTGGAACTCATGATTTTCGCGATGCCCACCAGCACTGGACTGGGAAGGAAGGGACGTTCGTTGTGTACCGGAAGCCGCCGTCTCAGGCGCTATCAAGTGCATACAGACGACTGGCTGCAGCCCAATCCGCATGCCATCTGTGCTTCAGTACCACTCGGAGGTGGGGTAAATCTGTGGGGCAGTGCAGTGGGTGTCTGCAGCCTAGCGCTACATGAGGAGCGTAAAGTATTTGTTGCTGCCCAAAAGCAATGCACTGTCGGAGTCAGCGCTGAATTCAGTGTCCTCATTTCATATATTCACATTTATTGTGGACGTTGAGAAAGCTTCGAAGCCCACGACTCTCTACGATGCCGCCCACTCTCCTAATAATCAGGCACACTCAAGCCTTACATAATGCCGACAGTACAGTTACCCCTCACAACTAAATGAAATGAAAGCCATGTGTCCTAATCCCCGCCAGAAAGCAAATTCGGAGACACGCTCGATCCTGGGCTTTCCGATCTCGGCACAAAACAAAGCGCAGAACTCAGAGATCACTTGAAGGAGTTCCTGTCCGAAGGTGACAGACAAGTCGACCTCATTATTGTTTCCCCGATGCGAAGGACCCTTCAAACAGCCCTGATCTCCTTGGACTGGCTTATCCAAGCCGGGGTGAAAGTCTTGGTGGATGCTCGTTGGCAGGGTTAGTGTCATTCCAGACGACCTGAATCTGAATGTAACATGAAGCTGAATCGGAGGCTCTAGAAAACTCAGCGAGGAACTGCAATACTGGGAGTCCCATATCTCAACTATCCGAGGAATTTCCCAATATCGACTTTTCCGGCGTGGATCCCGTGTTTCCAGACAAGACCTCACCCGCTGGGAGCATGTACTTCTACACCAAAAGCGCGATACTCAACCGAGCGCAGTCTGCTTTACAAGACTTATACAAACGGCCAGAGAAGCTTATCGTTGTTGTTTCACATTCCGCCTTTTTGCGAATCGGGATGACAGGGAAGACCTGGGCGAATGGAGACTACAGGATATTTGACTTCTGCCAACGGGGCAGCGATAACGAACCTTACAGGCTCTTGGAGTGGGACACAACCGCGAAAGGCGGAGGCATGGGCTTGAGCGCAACCACCGACGTGGAACTTGGGGCACGTCTGCCTGAGGAGTGACATTGGCGTTCCTTTTCCATCGCAACATTCTAGAAATGCTCAGCTTCTCATTTTCTTGTGTTCTTTTTCTTCGTTTTTGTGATATTGGTTCCGCGATACCTTCATTTTGCTGTGTTGAGAGTCAAGATCCCCAATAAGAGACGTGGCTTCAGCTATTAGTCAGCGAGAGGCCTTCCGTTAGATGGCGACAGAGCAATTCGCGGCAGTGTCAAGGCAGTGTTGAGGCAGTGTGGGCGCCACAGCGGGGTGGCAGGTGAGGGGGTGTTTGGAGGACAACCGTGAGAGAATTTTCGTGGCCGTTTTCTATTGGTAACTTGGGTCGAGTAGGTGGACAACGACTGATCTTGGCCGCATGAAAGCCGCCCCGTAAAGTTCGAGGTAAATGTGAGCAATCGTCTTCATCTGTGGTCAATACCGGAGAAGACCCACGAGTTTTGGATCAACGTAATCCTTGACACTTGAGTAACAAACGATTCTTTCCGATTGATTCACTCTGTGCAACACTTTCAGAACCCTCGCTCGCATGGATGGTTACCATTACAACTCCATCGTAAAAGATGGAAAGATATTCGGCACCGAGGGCCGTGCGATACTTCTTGAAGCATTTATTTCCCCAGTATGTTTTATTTTAGGTACCTATATATCCTCTGGACTATCTAACGGGAGCAAATAGGATGAGACTCGCGATGATTTCAAAGAAACTGTACTGGAACCTGGGGCAATTTCACAAGCCGTTTCAGTTCTACCTGCCAACGTATGATCTCCAGGCCGACCCTTGATATATCCTCGCTACCCTACCTACTTATGGTAATAATGATTACAGAATGGCAAATTCGGTCAATCTGCCTCTGGTTTAAGACTCTTGTAAGAGTTTCAAGCTTCAACTTAAATTTGAAACAAAACCCCAGTGCAGCTTTAGTTCTAACTGACTCGTCAGAATCTGCCCCGATCAGAACATTGAACACACCTCGAAGCTTCCTCGTGCAACTAACGAGATGACGTCCAACACTATTCCGTTGACGAGGCAGACGTTCGAGACCGTGCTCCAAGCGTTCAATATCCCAAAGATCTTTCTCAAAACCTTCTCCAGGAGAACTGCGGCATTTCACAGTAACATCGCCGCCTTGAAGGGAGACAACTCGGCAGCGGCCGTGAAATCTTCGTGGTCCAACTTGTCCCAATGCGTCGGATTCGTGCATCAGACTGACTCCAATACCAAGGCATTTTTCAGCATCGGTGGAAGTTACTGTCCGAGTACTGGCATGACTTCTATACTTCTATGTGGCTTGCACAACAACGACAGCGAGATTGGCGAACTCAAACGCCGGTTGCAATACTTGATCCGACGGGTGCCATCTCCCTTTCTTGTCTCTTCGACGCTCCTGGAAATGAGGTTCGAATACCTTGAGAGCAGAATAGATGAGGTTCACAAAGGCCTGCACCTTACGAAACATGCTCTCGGTCTAGCTTCAACCATGTTGCTACCCATGCATTCCGCTCCAGACCCGCGCCCAATGAAATCGGCCATGGACATTGCTGAGATATCCAAGGATGTAACCAGAGCCATTTCAACATCGGCGTCGAAGATATATGGCTGCGAGGCTTACATGAAGATTGGGCCAAATATCCTGGAAGCTGCTGAGATCTGTCTGCGGTTAGTTCCGGATTCAAGAAGACCCTACTGTCACGATGCGATGACCGAGGTCAGCTCCGGGTTAAAGCATCACGCGGTGTGGCTTTGCACTGTGCACACGCGGGCCCAATATCTCATGCACAGAGCCCAGGGTTACGCCTCGACGGTACGCATAAGGATTTCAACATATTCTGCTACAAATGTTAGCGACGGGCGCTAACCACGTTTCTGATAGATCTACAACCTTCTCTCACAGCGTGACAATGCGCTGAGCCGACAAATGGCTCAGATTTCAAACTCGATATCCTCCGACTCCAAGTCAATAGCATATGCAGCGGCTCGGGATAGCGCAGCGATGAAGGTCATTGCGTTGGTTACGACACTGTTCCTCCCAGCAACATTCGTCGCGGTGAGTTCCTTCGAGACTTGCTTCAGTTCAATGTCGGGCAGGTGGAGTGTTTGCTAGAAAATTACTAACAAATAAAGACATTTTTCAGTACGAGCTTCTTCAACTTCCAGGCAGAAGAAAATAGTGGAATTATTTCTCGCCGCGTCTGGATCTACTTCACTATCGCTGTTTCTCTGACTTTGGCCGTTCTCGGAGTCGGGTATCCCTTTTATAAGGTGTCTCTTCGAACCGTGCTGAGTGAAGTGAAAGATCGACAACGGGAGGCGGAGATGAAGGACATGGAAGTGCCTGTCTAAACAAACATTGGTCTGTCCTGACAAAATTGGCTGTAGCATTTCGAATGGGTTATCAATCAATCCCATTCATAATACAATTCAAACCTGAATATCGCCTGCCGAACCCTGTTCTCCGAAGGTAGCGTACGTATGTGCTAAGACACATACCTTCCCTGTGTCAACACCGAAGTGAGGGGGAGGGTGTGTTTCTCGCCTATCTTGTGGACGCTAAGATTTCACATGTGCACCCGCTTTTCAGAGAAAGAAAGCAACCGTAACCGACCTCCAACCCGCTGCTAAAATCCCCGCCCTGCACAGATGGGGTGATGATTGCCACAGGGAGGAAGGAACTTTCTGAGCATCCCCCGGCCGCGTTTCAGCCAAGTCAGATCTCGCCCAGCACCAGAAGCGGGGCACCAAAGGTACCTCGTTCACCCGGGTCGGAGATCCCTCGATCAACTGTCATCTCTCGGCCAAGCCGGATCGATTTCACCCTCGGAGAATTGAGCAGCCGCTCTCTTTGCTGGTTGTTTCTTGTCATTTGCCTGTCATTTGCCGCCGCTCAATCATCCCATCTCAAGGAGCCTGTTGTGCAAGAAATCGAGCTCCTTGAGGCACTTTAGGAAACATGTTTCTGCTTGGCCCCCTAGAACCCCTGGGATAGCGCCCCAGACAAGTCGGTTGCGATTCGCTCGTCAGTGCGTAACCGTTCGCGCTGGCGGTGTGGCAACCTTGAAGTCTGGGGGAGGGTCTTCGCCTCAGGGGTACCCCGCAAAGACGTACAGAAGCCCTGCATGAAATTGGCTGCTGGGCGAGCTGGGGCCGTATTCTCCGATCGTGAGTAGTTCTTGGTTTGGAGACTCTCGATGCATGCAGGGGTTCCCCTCCCCACGTCTGGTTGCGGCTCTTGTTTGTTTCAGCGACCCGAAAGAGGTCCGTGTCAGGACCCCTGTCTGCCTCTTTCTTCAACTCGCTGGTGCATGACGGCGTGGCTATTTGCATTTCATCGCAGTCGCCTTGGCCTCTCTGCTGCAGCAGTCTGCTTCATCGATCTGCAGCCGGCTCGGAAAGAGATGGGATGAAGTTGAAGGACACTAAGGCAGTCGTGGCAGTGCCCAGCACAATCTACGTGGGGTTCGAGTTATATGAAGAACACCATCCTCGTCCCCTATCAATCCTGCTGCTCGAATTTCTTGGCTAATGACCTCTTTTTCGATCTCAATCGTTGCGCCAAGGCCGTTCATTCTCATCACCTGGCTCCGGTAGCCATAGTTCCTTCCCTCAGCTCAGCCTCACTGACCCTCACAATGTCGGGGTGCTCCAACTTCGACGGGCCGCTCGCGCCCTTCTGCCGGCCCACCCAAGGCCAACAAGTCCAAGTCGGCCAAACAATCGAAGTAACCTGGGACCCAACGTGGTTCAACTCCACCGAAACCCCCATGGTCCTCGTCCAAGCCGACTTCTCCCTGCCCGCCAACGCCGGCCAAACCTCCGGCATCGACGGCTTCACCTCAGAACTAATCCCGACCTCCACCGGCCGCTTCGCTTGGTCCGTCCTCCCCTCGTATCTCCACAGCGCCGCCTTCTCCACCCAAGCGCGCTTCTTCCTCGCCGAGCCCTCCGAGATAAACATCACCACGCGCGGGAACCGCATCGTCGGGCCGCGCGTGGAAATCATCTCCACCACTGCAGGGAACAACAACAATAATAATAACGCCAACGGCAACAACCGCAACGGCAACCCCGCAGGCCAATCCAACGTCGCAACAGGCTCCAACCCCGTGGCAATCGCCCTGCCCATCGTCTTCGGCGTCCTCACCCTCCTCTTCCTCGGCTTCTGCGTGTGGTTTAAGCGCCGGCACCCCGATTTCTTCCGCGGCTTCATGTCCCGCTTCAGACGCCGACTACCAGCGCGCCGGGTTGTCGCTCCGCCGCTGGGTGGGAACGTGGGTGGCGCGGGGAGGTTTGGGCTGCCGGGGCGGAGTAAGAGTAAGATTTCGAGGCTGAGGGGGGAGGATATCAAGGTTGTGACGACGGATATGAATGGGTTGAGGATGAATGCGATGGCGATGAATGGGGATAGGGATCGGAATGTTTTTAGGGAGGAGATGAGGAGGCAGGAGAGGGCGAGGTTTTAGGTCTGTTGGGCTGGTTTTTGCTTTGGTTGGATTGGTTTGTTTGTTTTTCCTGCTACGGCATCAAGCGGTATGGCGCCGGAGTTGGGCTTTATACCACTGGGTGCGGGTTTGTTGGCTTGTGTCATGGTATGGCTGTATGTCCGGCATGACTGTGATGGGTTACGATATGATGAGGTGCATAATGGTAGAGCCCGATGACATAGATGGATGAATTGTGATACCAATCTATCCTTTGAACAAGCTTCGCTCCAGTCCGTATCTGATTGCACGGGTAGGTAGGTTTTCTCGTTGACGCTAGGCACTTTGATCTATTGGTGTTCAAACCTTTCTTGGCCTCCCCAGTTGACAAGATCTCTTTGAACACCTCGGAGATTGTGAAGGCAAACAGCTTGAAGGAGTTGAAATAATGTTTCGCGCCGTAATGGTTTAATAAGCGGGGGCCAAGGATTCCATCAGGGGTATTGCCGCATGTTGCCGAATGGGGGTCAGACATGCCCACGTCATGATGCGGAGCCAATCGCAAGCCACCCCAGACAACACCCAACATAGACATGCTTCGACAAGTATCTGGCGCTTTCGCATAAAATACTAGTCAGGGATCTCGTCTCGAAGACGAAGAACCACGACAGCACTTTAAACTTCCTCGCCTTCGAACATCGTACAAGGGTTAGTTATCAACTCTCTATTTTTGTCGCGAAACTAGACCATGCTACACCTGGTTCTCCGACGCGCATCGCCATGATGTACTATCGGCCCCCATGCTGTTATACTCAATGCTGCCCCCATGTTGTTTCTCGCCACAAATCTTCCCACAACTCTTCCCACAATTCTTCCCACAATTCTTCCAACAGTTCTTCCAATTCCTCCTTCATCGAAGTATCCATTCCGAAACATCCCTATTCCCCACAAGCTATTCTCCACAAGACACACTTGGTGCCAGCCGAACCGGGTATGATCGCTTCCTGTGTTCAAAGCATGTTAGTTAGCCAATGATACCCTAGCGAGATGCTCGATGAAGGAAACATACCCCTACACATCAAAAGCCGGGTGGCCAATTCTCCACTGCTCCCACGTCTCCTGACACGATTTCACCTCTTGTGTAGCGGCCCCCCCACTCGCGTCGTCATCTTCATCCTCGGATTCCTCATCCAGGTCTCCACAAATGGCGGCCGCGGCCATAGGAGTCACCGCGTCGTAGTTGAAGGGAACCTTCTCGTCCTCAGGGCGAGTGGTATTTACCGCCTTGCAAAAGCCCATCCCGCGCTCAGCGTCAGCGACCTTCACCTCCTTGACCCTCTTCCGGTTCGAGCTGTAATCGAAGTCGTCATTGAAGGCACCGAAAAGGTGGGCAAACCCGATAATAACGGCGGCAACGGTAAGCGTTACGGCCAAGGTCGAGGCAATGATTATGGAACTGGCCTCGACGTATAGCCAGACCCCTTCGAAAACCTCGCCGAATTTATCCATCGGCTGGGGGCAGTTATGATTGGGGAAGACTTTCGTGCGCAGGGCTTCCGACATGCCGCAGAAGCCTTTGGCGATGTATTCGTCAAAGATGGCCTTGTTGGTGGTCTTGACGGTCTCGAATGCCTCGACGGGCGTGATGATGTCCCATGTCTGCTTCGCCGCCTGTTCCATGGTCGCGGTGGTCTCAGTCTCTTTGGTGAAACTTGAAGTAGAAGTGACGCTGGAGGGGAAGACGATGGTCGGCATGACGATGGTGGGTATGACGATGGTGGAAAGGATGGCCGTTGGAAAGGCGATCGTGGGAAAGGTGACGGTGGAAATGACGACGAATGCTTCTGCGTCGAATTTTAATACCTGCGAGAAAAAATCTGTACTAATCAAAGGTTTTCCCAACGACGACAAGGTTGGCCCTCTGGGTCCCAACGAAAATTGGCTTCTTCCCGCACCGCGACATGAACCTTCCTACGCTGGGTGCGGCTGCTGATTATCAGCTTTAGACTTGCTCCAGCCAACCTTCCAGGTTCTGGGGTGAGTGCCAATTTGCGTTCGAGATGCCCTGAGAGGAGCGCCAAACTGGATCCCGGAGACGAAGAACGAAACGCACCAACAGGCAGAGTCGAGCACAGCTAGGGTGGTCCGGGAGGCGAGGTGACAATGGTGCATATTAGGTTTCTATCTCAGCAGCCGCGTGGAATTAAAGCTACTCAAAAACATTACTGTCTGTGTCCATCTCCATCTCATTCCCGTGGTCTTTCATTTGCAGTACTCTTCCTTGCCCTTGGTGCCGCCCGCCTGGATAACAAACTCCTCCTTGTCGGTAACCGTGCCCGATGCAAACGGATGACGCGGCAGTGTTGGTCGGTGGCTGCATGTGTTGAAGATGTACTGGGCGTGGTCTGCAAGCTCCTTGCAGGGCTTTGAGATCCGCTCCTTTTTGTAGTTGCAGAGCCAGATCCCGCACTGCTTCTTGCATGCAATCTGCTTGCACTCGCCAGGCTCGGCGCTGCACATGTCTCCAGATGACCTCAAGATGGCAGTAGCATCCTTAAGGCTTTTACCGGGGCAGTCGGGACGCTTGAAGATGTTGCATTTGTGGTCCTGGTGCGTGTCAGTGATGCGGGAATATGTTTTCCGTGGAAGCTCAACGTACTTTGACGTCGATATTTGGGCCTCGGCGGTCGGCGGACAGCTCAGTGAAGTTCCAGGTGGGGATGACAGGGTTCAGGGTATCCCCGACAGCAGCATCGTGGTGACTCGGCAGTGCCTGTTCCATGGGAAAGAGAAGCGGTTAGCATTTACCCACAGAGAGCGTGAGACAAAAGGGGGTCGCTCCATCGGCGGAGAGGGATTCGTCACGGCTGGGACGGGGACTGGTCTTACCTGGACGTCGATTGCCGCCCACAAGAGGGCCGACGCAACTGTAGCAAGAGAGAAATGCATGGCGAAGCAGATCTGATGTTTGCTCGCGGCTTTTGAGTCACCGTGGGAAATGAATGCCGTGCTTGAAGATGCGGAAATGGACTGGTTGCGAGGAGAGTAGATACCGATGTTTGCAAGCTGATGGTTGTCTGGGAGTCCGGGGCCTGCGATCTCGTCTTAAAATGGGCGTGCTTGCTTGGCTTGTACCTTCCACCACTGAGTTCTTGAGGGAGTGGCAGGACTTCCTACGTACGCAGCTGCAGAGGGATCGGGGGCAGGCACGACCTTTTTGCGCCGAGTTTGGCAATTCTGCTCGACATGTGTGCCGTCGAGCAAAATAGGGCTTGTCGGTGAACCTTACCGGCCCCTGTTGAACCCGAATCTTGCCAACATGAGATGTGGCGTTGGGAAACGTAGACACCTGGTATGTCAACGCATCATTGCTGTCAATCGAACACTCGTACGTTGCTCCTAAAGTGGGCATGTGCGGAAAAGAGCTGTGGTTCGGATCGGGGAGCAACTTGACTCGAACCTTCTAGTCCCTGAGGGAATCGCTTTCCGGGGCAGATCGTGAAGTGGCCGAGAGGGAGGAGCAGATTCGACAGAGTCTCTTGCTTGTTGGAATGCGGTGGGCTCCAGGGAACGGAATCGGGGATGACGTGTATGGCACCGGCAAGTTTTGCGGAGCTTGAAGCATGCGATTGGCGAAGAGCAATCTCATGGGCCATGGTATTCGCGATATGACACAAAGGCGTGTGCAAGGCGTGTCGGGTTCAAATGCAGTCACAGATACCTTCGCCAAATTGTACCCCATCGCCATTGGTCCAGCTTTCACATCCAGTATCCATCTTCCCACAGCTCTTTGCGATAGCCCTCCGTAAGCCTCTCGTCCGTGCCGTACACCTCTTGCCAGCCAACGAACCCACGATCAAGGACGAGGACCCTTTGCTTCACGGGCTTGGCCTTCACGCCTTCAGCATTACCGTCCTTCGCATCCACGTCTGGCTTCTCCGACGCCTCCCAGGCACCTTTGGCAGGTGGGAGCAGCCGCTCCCGCTCGCGAATGTACTGCAAGGCTGCGCTTGGCCCGCGCTGCTGCGAGAGTGCGCAGTGGAAGATCACGGTCTCTTTGTCTTGGAGCTTGCGAACTAGCGTCGGGAGCTGGGCGTCGAGGCTGCGGGAGGGGACGTTCTGTGCGCCCTTGATGTGCCCGCCGATGTAGTCTGTAATGAGATGGTTAGCGCGAGGCAGTGAAGCGGACTGGATACAACGAACCATCATCTCGAACATCCACAACGGCGATGGTGGGGTCGCCTTTCGCTGCGGCTTGCTCTGCGAGGATCAGCTTGGATAGCGTCGCGGCTGAGACGCGCTCTAGCGTGCCGATTGTCGCCATTTTCGGTGCCGATACCGCAGGACACTTGAATTGGTCGCACTGTAAAGCAGTGAAGGCGCAAGCGTTGTGCTTGGAGACCTCGATGGCGCTGGAGCTGAGGGGATTCAGGGGTCAAGCGGGGTTGCCTGCAGCGGTGGGGGTCTTGGCGCTGCCCACAGTGCCCAGGCGGTTCGATCCCCGAACAACGCTCCGAGCAAAACAACTGCCGGCTGCACAACACAAACGACCAACCTTAATTCCACCTGGTACTGCGAACCATGATCCTCCTAGCAACGGCTTTTATTGCGCAACCGCGGTGTTTATTCCGGCTGGACGAGTGAGGCTCTTGGGAAAGGCTGACTCGCAAGCCCACGTGTTTCACCCTCGTGGAGCAAAGGCAATACTTCGGCTTCTCCCTTCGTCACACGATGCCGCAATCGAGTCAGCAAAAAATGGCACTGGATGTCGCGGCAGTCGGCAAAGGCCCCGGTGAAGCCTAGGATGCTCGCATCACAGATCCGCGAACACACCGTGATCCCACGGTTGTATTTTGCGGTCGAGCGTCGGAGATGATACTCGCATCACACCCGTGGATCTGTGATTCCTGCGCGTCTGATGCATGCGACACAGCACACTGCGAGAATGCGCTGCGTCTCGGCCGGGGAGCTTTGGCCTGCGCAGGAATTGGCGAGACAGGAACTTCTCGTCTGAAAGTGATGTCACTTTTTTGCCCCCGGTTGGGGCGCAAACTGTTTCGACCTGTTTCTGGTCTATGCTCTGGGCCATTCGCAAATCAGAAAATCGGACGGAAGCCTTGGCCCTCCGCCTTCCGTGTCAGTACCGGGCACTGGCGGTGGACTTATGTCTACATCAGGATCCACTATTCCCGAATGGACCGACCGATAACCCCGGCAGCACCCCCTGGCAGTTGTCTTCTCGACTCAGAGCGTCGAGAGGAGTAGCTGCGAATTGCTTTTCTGGGCTTTCATCTGGACACTGGGCTCGATGTCCGAACTCCCAATGTCTGTCCGTTCTTCCTCTGCTGGCCGAATGCCGCTTGAGCCAGTGGCATTCCCCAACCCATCTGTGCAATGGCAAAACGACGACGATTATCTCTCCTGACTTTGTCTGCCAATATATGGGCTGCATTTGCTTCATCGAGCCATGTGATGAGGGAGCCCGCCATGCGGGCCGACGACGCGATTCGAAGTCCGCCACAAGCACGCACTCGTGGCCTTGCCGTGCAAGCGGGTGTGTACAATACGCCGGTCACGCCGTCCAGCCCGACACCGACGTCGATGGAGCGTCTCATGGAGACGAGGCCCGACTCTGGGGCATCGTGTGCCATCACGACCGCTCCCATCCTCGAGAACTACCGCCGCCAGGTGAACGACAAGGCTGTGACGATAGTCTTCCTCAGTAGCGCACTCTCCTCGGCAAACTCCCACGCCGCGGCCATCTCCCAAAGCATGGCTTCGTCGATCAGCCAGCTTCAACTCTCGGCAAGCATCCTCTCGGCTTCCGCCTCTAGTGCCATCTTTTCCATCCAGGCTTCCGCGTCCAGAGCTCTCCAGGCCGCTGATGCCTCGGCCTCCGATGCTGTGTTGTTGGCGGAGGAGTCTGCCTCCAGCAGAGTTGGCGAGATTTTGGCTTTGGCAACTATGACTGCGGCTCCGACAAGACCGCCAATCTCCAATGGAACGACATATCGGGTTTGTGATCCACACACTGCTGTCTTGGCACCATTTGCTGACCCTTCCCAGGCACAAACTGTGGTGACCCAACAGAACGCTTCGGTGTCTGTTGCCGTGGTGGCTGGCGCTGTGGTTGCCTCTATCATTGGTTCGACGCTACTTTCCATCCTGGGATTTTATCTCTTTGTGCATCGCCGCGGGACCAAACAGAAGCAGGCCAAAGAGCAACAGCTGGTACAGGAGCAACAGAAGCAACAAGAAGAAGAGGTTCACGTCAGTGCGGCACTTGACCGCGCTATTGTGAGCTACATTGCCAAGTCCCCGCCAACGAGCCCAGATAGCGAAGGTATGGGACAGGCAGCGATGATCGATCAGATATTGACCAAAGAGCCACGCCCGACGTTCCTTGCCCCTCCGCCGCGCTCGTCTCATCGTCCATTACCGCTGCTCCCTCAAGTCTCGCCGCTTACCTCACCACGAAGCCCTCCACTAATACCGGCCTATCGCACCCACACTCGAACAGCTTCGGCGCCGGGATTGTTGTCACCACAAAGTCTTCCACAAACCGCAAGCTATCCCGTCCCGCCTCGATCTCCGCCGGGGCCACCACCGGCCGGACCTTTACCGCAACTTCCAAGCACAACCTACGTCCGTCGGATGTCCTCCAGACAAAAAGGATCACGTTCAAAGCTGGAGGATGCCGAGCAAACCTATGGGGACATTCTCGCTAGACCGCTGACTTCAAGCACCAGCATCCCCTCACCGAGGTCTGATGGGGCGATAGACGAACCAAATGTGTCTCCGCATCCTGATAAGAGAGACTCGAACTGGCCACTTGCAGGGACACCGTGGCTGTGAGGAGGGCCGTGGTTTCGCATATTTTAGCGATCGCATTACATCTGGGCGGCGGGTCGGACATTTCTTGGTGGGTCAAAGTGGCATACATTATTAGATGTGCATGGCGGGCACAATACCAACATTCCTTTACCAATATTTGTAATGTTCATTCCCTAGCTGTTAGTCAGGGGCAAGGGGTGGTGTTTTGGGCTGAGCGTTCTGGCGGGTGGGTTTTGCAGCTTCTGGCGCTGTAGATAAACATGCGAATCTACCTGGGTGTATCATGGAAACAAATTTGACCACAGTGGTCGAGCAGACTGCGGTTAGCTTCGAGTCTCGGAACGATGCGTGTCGGAGATCGATGCGCCACAGTGTGTGATTGGTACCGAGTTCGTGTGAGCAGATGGTCTGGGCGGCCCCTTCGCAGCTTCGGCAGCTCCCGAACACGTCAACAACGGAGCCCTGGGGTCCAATGAAGGCGCGAAATAATTCGATCGTGACTGGCTGCCGCTGGGTAAATGGCGAATACGTGCTCGTTGGGCCATAATTATGGCCTCGGTGGCGTCGCTATCAATCGGTCGCGCTGCTTCATGAGCGAAGATAAGAAACTCCGGGTGCGCGACTGCCTGAAATCATGTGTGTGTGGACCGCAGAAATAAAACAAAATGATAAGAGTCGGTATTAAGAAGATGCATCGTGGGCTGGAGCTTGCACGTGAAAGCTGGCCATTTCCGGCTGGTTCAGGTTTCTTGGTGTGGGAGCCGGCGGGTGATGACGACAAACGTTGGGCGGAGCTGGTCACGACGGTGGTGTGACGGGTGAAACCAGCCAGCGGCAAGAGCTTGCCATTCACCCCAAAACTTGAACTGGGTTTGGAATTTTGTGCAAATCTAGAAATTCTCCTCTCCAAAACCTTGAGCATCTAGCTGTCCTGATTAGAGCTACCTGACTTTTTCTCTAGAAGGCCGTTTCCAATTTAGTCCTGTCAACCAAGCTTGGGAAGCTGCCAGAGCCGAAACCCACCATCGACGTCAGACCCCTGCCTTTTTGGCCGAGCGCACCGACCACACAAATTCCCCAGCCTTGACGTGAACAGACATCCTTTCCCAAATCCACCAGCCACCTCTCCGCAGCTTCGATCACGACAAAGCCGCACCGCAAGCTCGCCGAAACCACAATTTTGCGCCTTATCCATTCTCCAGCATATTCTCCAGCTGCACTAGATTATCACGATGGCTCCGTTGCCGCCAGCCGACCTGCCGCTCGGTCAGAGACTGGCCCGGCTCGCTCAGACGTTGCAGTGTACGTGTCCCATCTCGTCCCTCAAGCCCCGCTTCCCGAACTTTTGAAGGCGCTCAGCTGCTAACCTTGATCGCACCCATAGTCGCTTGGTTCGCCGGGTATGTCTGACCTCCTCGATGATCTCTATCCCGTGCTCAGTTCATGCCGGCTCCCGCTGGGAAGGGTGCAGCACTGTAGCTGCACCTCCCACTCGACCGAGGGCCGAGCTCGCAGATCAATCGACCTCCTCCCCCGTCCGTGACAGTTTTGACTAACGTCGCAACCTTCGCTCAGACACGCCACGCTCATACTTTGCATTTTCCGATACTCGCTATCGTGGGTTCGCTTCAACTTCTACGGCGGCGTGGCCCAGTTCTGCTACCGCCTCACCTTCTTATCGGCCGCCGCGACCTACGGTATCGTGGTTTACAAGACATGGCGCGCCCGTCAAAAGACGGGCACGAGGCAGCCCGGGCCTCTGGGCTTCCTCTCCGATGAGAACATCCAGTACCTGCGTACGTATTCGCCGCTTTTGACGAGGAGGTGCATCTGCTGACACGATCCAGTGATGGCTATTGTCTGGCTCTTCATGCCCCAATACCCTCTGGCCATGCTCCCCTACGGTATCTACTCGGTCTTCCACGTCGCGACCTACACGCGTGCGAACCTGATCCCGACCGTGATCCCCCCCTCCAAGGTGCCTGCTCAGGCCGGTGCCTCGCCCAACGCCAAGGTGCAGTACGCCCAGCACCCGCTCTCCGACGCCATCGGCTCGTTTGTCAAGAAGTACTACGACTCGTCCATGTCGATTGTCTCCGGACTCGAGATCGTGCTCTGGGTCCGCCTGTTGCTGGGCGCTATCTTCTTCCAGCGCCGCTCCTGGATTCTCCTCGCCGTCTACACCGCCTTCCTTCGCGCTCGTTTCGCCCAGAGCACACACGTCCAGAACTCGTTTGCCCAGTTCGAGGCGCGCGTTGATAATCTGATCGGAGCTCAGGGCACTCCTCCTGCGGCCCGCCAGGTTTGGGACGGTGTCAAGAGCGGCGCAAGGCAGTTCCACTCCGCGACAGACGTCAACAAGTACGTCAACGGCGCTGCCGCCCCGAAGAAGGCCGAGTAGAATTGCTCTGCGTTACACCAATATTCGATAATGACAAGGATGCTTCTCACTCGACAGAGCGACCCGAGCAGAATGAGTATGGCCTGGCGATACATGGAACTTGGGTAAATAGTGGCGCCGGTCACAGGAAAGGGACATTCATCGGGGGAACAAAAAGGGGTAGCGAAGTCCTCTAGAAGCGAGGATACGCGGGTCAACTGTGCCTAAGTTGGTGCAAGGCGCAGCAGCGAGGCGACAGACAGCCCGGGTTTTCTTAGGCTGCTGCGAATATTCGAGGAGTTGAGGGAGCGCATGACACAGGACAAGGGATAGGACGTCCTACTTGTTGGCTTTGGCAATAATTGATCATGATTATCCTCATCTGCCCCTACCCCTGATTGCACCTGGAGTCGTTACATTGACATGCCATTGTAGGAGAGGGTGCAAGTAGGATCACTAGCCACAAGAATAAATGTCCAATTTTTACGCAATTCGGACCGCTGAGACAAGCCAGCAAGAGCGCATGCGGGATGAGTTGTCGGCGATCCCCATCACCCCACTTTGGCCTCCAACAGCCCCTCCAGGGAATCAGCCTATGACGTCGTTTCTCCCACGCACTGAAGGCGCAGCGCGTTCAAGCCCGGTCTAGCCCGGTCTTCTGTTTGCCTTCTGCGAGCTGCCATCTGAATGCTCGATCCTTAACAGGCATCGATTCCTTGGCGATTACCTCCCGTCACCGACTGGCTGATTTGATTTGCGCAGCTCGCGCACCAAATAGACCCTGCGTCTGTTGCGGCACTTTGGCACCGCAGTCACTTTCTCCCATACCTACCATACCCTGCGATGGCCTCACTCCTCCGCCAGATTGTCGCCGGCCCGCGCGCCAAACACGACGAGACCGGTCTCGATCTGTGCTATGTCACCTCCAAGATCATCGCCACGTGCGTCCAATTCTTTCCCCTCTCCCCTCCTCTCCCCGCCCGGCTCCCCTACTCCCCTTTTCCCCGACCAACTGACCCTTAACGTCCACAGATCCGGCCCCTCCCAAACCTACCCACAGCGCGCCTACCGCAATCCACTCGATCGACTCGTCTCGTACCTCGACACAAAGCATGGCGATGGCTGGGCGATATGGGAGTTTCGCGCAGAGGGGACCGGGTATCCCGACGAGGCGGTGTATGGTCGCATTAGACACTACCCGTGGCCGGATCACCATCCGCCACCGTTTCGGCTGGTGCCGATGATTATTGCG